>MCHG01000094.1_pt1 | contig 56479 bp, 64 predicted proteins | sample 787351 | NCBI WGS metagenome assembly MCHG01 (sample SAMN05430296, study PRJNA330682) | permafrost metagenome | biome: Cold desert; feature: permafrost; material: soil; isolation source: enrichment culture inoculated with soil incubated with H2/CO2 at 20 degrees... ... | reverse complement strand
ACACGGAAGTTAAGACCTCCAGGGCCGATGATACTTGGGGCGCAAGCCCCTGGGAAAGTAGGTCATCGCCAGGTAAACAAGCGAAAAGGCTATCTCTTAGGAGGTAGCCTTTTCTGTGTTGCATTATACTGTAATATGGGGCCGGGGTTCCACCCGTTCATCCACACTGCTGGAGATTGCGTTAAGAGTCGCAGTGTGGCGTAAACCTCATCCGGTTTACGTATCTCGAACACGGAAGTTAAATCCACATTGCTGGAGTTTTCGTTACCAGTCGCAATGTGGCGAAAGGCTCGTCCGCCTTTCGACCTCCAGGGCCGATGATACTTGGGGCGCAAGCCCCTGGGAAAGTAGGTCATCGCCAGGTAAACAAGCAAAATGCTATCTCTTACGAGGTAGCATTTTGCTTGTTCAGTTATACTGGAATATGGGGCCGGGGTTCCACCCGTTCATCCACACTGCTGGAGATTGCGTTAGGAGTCGCAGTGTGGCGTAAACCTCATCCGGTTTACGTCCGACACTGCTGGAGAGTGCATTAGGAGTCGCAGTGGGGGGCATGGGGCTTCATCTGCCTTTATGCAGACTGAGATAGGCGTTTCTGAGTTTCGGTAGAATAGTTTTACTAGTTGCTAGATTAGTGATTATATTTACTACTATATTCCAATAAAATAGTAGCTTTTTCGACAAGAAACATATAATATGTATTCATGCTTATTTGAATATACGGGTAATGAGCTGCGACGATATATAATTAGTAGTGTATATTATATGATTGGAGAAGGAACATGGCTTTAAAACTAAGTGATTCAATTACTCAGAAAATAGTTGATTTTATTTATGGAAATAGTGGATATCATGGTATCGTCTGTGATGATACAGGGAAAATTATTGCAGATTCAAATACTGCTCAATCAAGAATTGGAATTCAACACAAGGGAAGCATGGAAATATTAACAAATGGCAATGATTATGCTGTTGTAACTGCCGCTGATGCTGAAGCAACTGATGGTAGATCTAAAGAAGGCTTTAGTGTAGTCATTAAATCAGACGGTATTAGTATTGGGACGTTTGCAGTTGCAGGGCCTTTAGCAATCGTTGAGACTGTTGCGAGGATCGCTGCAGGTATTGTAGTTATGATGTTTAGAGATGAAGAATTGAAGGAGATTATTCGCGACCAAGTCGGAATTCTAGGCACTTTGGTGGAACAAGCAGCAAGCGCGGTACAACAAACTGCCGCTTCTTCCCAGGAAGTAGCTTCTATAAGCCAAACTATTGCTGAAGAAGCCAAGGATGGTAAGAATCAACTAAAGTCCACATCTGGCATACTAGAGCTTATCCGCCGAGGTGCCAAGCAAACTAACCTTTTAGGCTTAAATGCCGCAATTGAAGCTGCACGGGCTGGTGAACAAGGTCGGGGCTTCTCTGTCGTTGCAGGTGAAGTCCGCAAATTAGCTGAAGAAAGTAATATTTCGGCCAATAAGATTAGTTCAATTTTGCTGGAATTTGAATCTATTGTCCAGAAAATCACGGAAAATTCTCAACGCAACAGTGCTATTACACATGAGCAGGCGATGGCAAATCAAGAAATCGCAAAATTAGTTGAAGGAGTACAACAAGTGAGTTGGGAATTGCAATCATTATCCTCTAAACTATGATAACGTCACTGTAGGCTACCGTTTTACAGGGTGCAAAGAGATCATCTTAGCTGATGGTCTCTTTGCTTTGAGTAGACATAATAGTCTAATGACATTCTTGACGATATTCCCGTTATTAAAGTGTTACAAAATTCTGATTCGAACTAGACCTGTCCGACCATCAGACACTATATTATGTTATAATATAGTATTATATCGTATTGTAGGGTAGAAAGGAGATCAAAAATTGGTCTGCAAGCTTACTGATTTTATCGCCCAAAAGATAGTGAATTTTATCCATGAAAAAAGTGGATTCGCAGTTATTGTCTGTGATGATACTGGGGCAATCATTGCTGATTCGGCACAAACTAGAATAGGGGTACAGCATAAAGGGAGTAGACAAATATTAACCACAAACATTGATTCTTTCGCCGTTACAGCCGAGGAGGCTGAAGTATCTAATGGGAAAATTAAAGAGGGCTATAATATTGCCATTAAGGTAGACAATGTTAAAATTGGTACCTTTGGTATCGCCGGACCGTTGACAATTGTCGAGCCGGTTGCAAAGATAGCGGCAGGTATGGTAATTATGCTGCTAAGAGATGAAGAACTAAAGGATTTTATTAGGAATCAAGTACTGGTTCTGAGCACTTCAGTCGAACAAGCAGCTAGCGCTGTACAACAAACTGCCGCTTCTGCTCAAGAAGTTGCATCGATCAGCCAGACTATAGCGGAAGAAGCCCAGGAAGGAAAAAATCAGCTCAAGTCCACAGCTGGTATAATAGAGCTTATCCGGCGAGGTGCCAAGCAAACTAATCTTTTAGGGTTGAATGCTGCAATTGAAGCTGCCCGGGCAGGTGAGCAAGGTCGTGGCTTCTCGGTAGTTGCGGGTGAAGTGCGTAAATTAGCTGAAGAGAGTAATCGTTCAGCTAATGAAATTAGTGTCATCTTACTTGGATTTCAAACTATCATCCAAGATATCACGGAACATTCCCTGCGTAATAGTGCAATTACGCATGAACAGGCTCAGGCCAATCAAGAGATTGCAAAATTAGTAGAAGGCGTACAATTAGTGAGTCAGGAATTACAAGCGTTGTCTTCTAAGCTTTAATAGCGGCCTCATGATTGCGCTTAAGTCAGGTGTATTAGTGGAGGTTTGTCCTAGGATAAACAGCTTTTTTATTGGACAAAACGTTATATGGAGATTTTTCTATCACATTAGGGAGGTTACTATGAAAGTTACTTTGGCTTACGGAAAAAATGGCTTGAACGTTAACGTTCCTAATTATTCTACGATAATTGAACCTACTCAATTGGATCGAATCGAGGACGATCATGAGGCAGTGTCGCACGCTCTGCGTAACCCTAGCGGCACAAAACCGTTAAGAGAAATGGTTAAGTCTAGTGATAGAGTTGTTATAGTAATAAGTGACATTACAAGACCAACCCCAAACCAGAAGCTAGTTCCCTGGATACTTGAGGAACTTCCCCATGTTCCATTAGAAAATGTTACGATCATTAATGGCCTTGGGACTCACCGTGACCAAACAAGAGAAGAGTTTATCGAAATGTTAGGGGAAACTGTTGTTGATACAGTTCGAATTATTAACCATCACTGTCACGAAAAGTCAGAATTGACGCATCTGGGAACAAGTAGTTTTGGTTGCGAGGTGTACCTGAACAAAGAATATGTTGACGCCGACTTTAGAATTGTGACGGGGTTCATAGAACCTCACTTTTTTGCTGGCTTTTCTGGGGGACCAAAGGGAATTATGCCTGGTATCGCAGGGATCGAAACTATCCTGACTTTCCACAACGCTAAGATGATAGGGCACCCGTTAGCCACTTGGGGTATTCTAGATGATAACCCACTACAAGCTATGACGAGGGAGGTTAATACCTTCTGTAAACCGGATTTTCTTCTTAATGTTGCGCTGGATGGAGAGAAAAATATTACTAATGTTTTTGCAGGTGAGTTGGTTATGGCTCATGGCATTGGGTGTGCTTATGTCAAAGAGCATGCCATGGTTCAGTGTGATGGTCGCTTCGATGTAGTGATTACAACCAACGCTGGCTACCCTCTTGATCAAAACTTATATCAGGCCGTAAAAGGTATGGATGCCGCACGTATGATTGTGAAGCAGGGTGGGACAATCATTTGCGCAGCAGAATGTAGTGAAGGTATGCCTGAGCATGGAAACTTTGTGAAGATATTACAGATGCGTCAGTCTCCAAAGGAACTCCTAGAGATGATTAATGATCCTTCTTTTCAGATGTTTGACCAGTGGGAAGCCCAAAGGCTAGCTATGATCCAGGAGTGGGCAAATGTTTACGTGTATTCAACATTATCCGATGAATCTGTCAAAATAGCGATGCTTACCCCTACTAAGGATATTGAACAAACGTTACATGAACTAATGGGTAAGTACGGCTCTGAAATGAGTATTGCTGTATTGCCCCTTGGACCGCTGACTATTCCTTATGTGGAAGAATAAGTAGAATTCACTTATGAAGGAGGGATCGTGTGCACGAAATGGCCTTGATGGGAGGAGTCTTTGAGGTTATAGAGCGGACCCTCATTAACCATGACGTAAAGCGAGTACTACAGATTAAACTAAAAGTCGGAGAACTCACGAATGCACAACCAGATGCCTTACAGATGGTCTTCGAAGCTTTTTGCAAGGATTCCATATGCGAAGGAGCAGAGCTGATTATTGAACGAGTTCCGGTACTTGGTCGTTGTCGAAATTGTCAGCTCGAATTCAATGTGGAAACTATGTTTTTCCTCTGTCCGAAGTGTCAAAATACTAGCATTGAAGTCATTCAGGGAGACGAGCTTTTACTTGAAAGCATGGAGGTTGAATAAATGGAATCTAATCGGCGCGAAATTGAAGTGATGGAGAAGCTACTTAGTTCAAATGATATTCAGGCAGGAGTTAACCGCGCACACTTCCGCAAAAACAATTGCTTAGCCATTAATGTGATAGGTTCTCCTGGAGCAGGGAAGACCACACTCTTAGAGAAGACATTGCCACTTTTAATGGTAAACATGCGTGTTGGTGTTATTGAGGGAGATATATTTACAAGTAAGGATGCGGATCGCATTGCTGCTCATGAGGTTCCAGTTATTCAAATTAATACTGGTGGAGGATGTCATCTAGATAGTAAAATGGTAAGTAAAGTATTGCCTGAGTTTAATTGGCAAGCAACGGATCTTATGATTATAGAAAATGTTGGAAATCTTGTTTGTCCTGCCGATTTTGATTTAGGAGAGGCTTTTAAGGTCATTGTGTTGAGCATTGTTGAGGGAGATGACAAGCCGGCTAAATATCCTGTGATCTTCCGCAATGCTAAAGCTGTTGTGTTAAATAAAATGGACCTTGAGGCGTTTACAGACGTGAATATGGAGAATATGAAACAAGATATCCTAGCGATAAATCCAGACATACAGATTTTTCAAGTCTCTTGTCGTAAGGAAGATGGTCTTGTAGAGTGGACAAATTGGTTAAGACAAGAGGTCACAACCTATCTGGAAAACGGTTAGAACTAAGTTTTGAATAATTAACTTGTTATTCCCACTGGATTGTAGAGCGAAGCGATTTCGATATATGAGTTTGAAGGCAACAAACCCACCGATAAAAGTACATGATTCATGTGCTTTATCCGTGGGTTTGTTTACTGTTATCGATCTTAAGAATTGAGTGCGGCCGGTAGATCCGGAGTAAATTTCCCCTCGCGTTGGATGGAGTCAATCTCGTTGAGTACAAATTCAGTAAGACGCGGAAATAACGCTGTGATTTCCGGACTGATGTCCATTCCCCATTCGAGACTTTTGGGCTGTATACCGAAAATTAAGGTTTTTGGGGCTTGCCCTAATACATTAGCCATGGCAAGTACCTCAAGGATCCCGATTTGATGAAATGAAACTTCGTACTGCTCAGGAAACACCTTGAGATCTCCAGGGTGAAAGCGAAACAATGCCCCGGGTTCATCTTGAGCATTAATTGCATCAACAATAATCAGAAATTCGACTTCTTGAATTAGATGAACCAGTTCAAGTCCAGCGGTGCCCCCTTCAAGGAGCTCAACATTATCAGGGAGTTCCTTTTTCTTCAGCTCATCTAGAAAGCGAACGCCAAGACCTTCGTCTGACAAGAGGATGTTGCCAACCCCCATCACCATAATCTTAGGTGAATGCATTTTTACAGTCCCTTCTGATTTTTCATTTTGCCAAAGAACATATATAAGAATTGTTCATAGGCTTCTGTAAAGACAAGATAAATATGAACACCAACGAGGGCAATAAATAACCACATAAAGATGTAATGAAGTGAGCGAACATTTCCCATACCACCAAAATAACCGGCATAAACTGCTAGTTCAGGCCTGTAAAGTATGACTCCGGTAATAATATGCACCACCGCCATCATGGGGAAGGCAATATACGCTGATTTTTGAAGGGGATTATATTTCCCGGTTTCTGGATCTTTTCCGATAAACAGGTAGTACTTCGTCTGGGGCCAAAAGTTTTTAAGATCTTGGGTGTTGAGTAAAATCTCATCATAATCTTTATGCTTTCCAAAAAAGGAGTAGTAGAAACGTATAACCCCATTGATTACTAAAAAATACATAAAGATAAAGTGTAGGTTGCGGACTAAATTCATGGACATACCAGGATAGGGGGAATGAATAAACCAACCTGTGATGCCTAAAACTAGAAAGTTGACTAAATTAATCCAGTGGCTTATCCGCTGAAATAATGGATGATCTGATGGGTTTACCATGTCCTTTCCTCCTTTTCTACCATCCAATCCGGAATTTTTTTACAGCGTTGGTTACTGGATCGATGAGGTGAATCGCACATGCAAGACAGGGGTCATAGGAACGTACGACCCGCACCACATTAACAGGATTATCAAGGTCGGCAACAGGTACGCCGATTAAGGCTTGTTCTAGCGGCCCACGGATACCCTTATCATCTCTTGGTGAGAAGTTCCAAGTGGTTGGAACGACCATTTGATAGTTCTCAATTTTATGACCGCCAACTTTGATAAAGTGACCGAGTGAGCCTCGGGGTACTTCTGTCATGCCTGCACCTTGTCCAGTAGCCGGAGCTTCCCAATGCGCAGTGTCATGGATACGGAATTCCTTAGAGCCCATTTCCTTCTCTAAAGCGTCTAACCAAGTGAACATATCTTTAGCGAGCAGGAGGGTTTCATAAGCGCGGGCAGCATGACGGGCGACTGCACCCGGTTTAATATTATACTTGGCAATGATGTCCATGAGACCTTTAGGTTGCATAACTAACATTCGAGCCAGAGGACCTACTTCAATCGGCTTCCCATCATAGCGAGGCGCTTTTACAAAGGTATAAGCTCCTTTTTTATCGAGGTCAGGTATGGTATCCTCAGTGTAAGGTGTTTTGCCATTGGCACTAGCTTTATACCAAGAATATTGAACATCTTCAGTGATTTTCTTTTCATCCACAGGTAAGATATTCTTTAGATTGCCATCCATGATGACGCCAGCTTTAAAGAATAAATCTTTGCCATCATTATCACGGGCAAATCCGCCATAAGACATGTAGTGAGGGCTTCCTCCACCGACGCCCGCTTGGGCTAACGGGAGAAGTGGACCAGTACCGAACGTTAACACATCTTGCAAATAAGTCTTTTCAATAAAATCAAGCTGCTCAAAAAGCATCGAACGGAATTGCTCAACTACCTGAATGTTAGGAAGCATAGTTACGCCACCGACGACAATCGAAGATTGGTGGGGCTGTTTTCCTGCAAACAGAGCGGACATTTTTTTTGCTTTTGCTTGCATTTCCAAAGCTTTTAGATAGTGGGCTACGGCCATCGTCACTAACTCAGGATCGTTAACACTGAAAGCATCCGGTTTGTAGCGAGGGGTTAAAGGAGCAGTATCACCGGCAGCGACGAGCTTCACAATTTTTTCTTTGACAGCCAGAAGTCCAGGATCTTTCCCTTGATATTGGGCGACTGCCATGACATCTAAGTAGTCAAGGGCACTCAGATGATAAAAATGCAGTGGATGGTCATGAAGATACATAGCCCCTACGATGAGGTTGCGGATTAGCCGACCACCTGCGGGAACTTTTGCTCCAAAAGCTTTGTCTAAGGCTAGAGAGGATGCCCAACCATGGGAACCAGCACAAACTCCGCAGACACGTTCTGTAACATACGTGGCATCCCGAGGATCACGACCGCGCAGCATAGCTTCAATCCCTCGGTACATGGTCCCAATTACATGGGCATCAACCACTGCTCCATTCTCAACTTCTACTTCAATTCTTAAGTGTCCTTCAATGCGTGTTAAAGGATCAATAACTACTTTCGCCATCTACATGTCCTCCTTATGATCCTTTTTACTCAGCCTTCCGCTAGCTACGTTAGCAACTAAGTGTAGCCCTAGACCCACTGCTGCAGCCCCTCCGATGACGGCTCCAACGGTATCAGCGTTAACCTGACCAATTCCTGGAAGCTGAAACATTTCTTGTTTAGAGTATAATGGGCTAAATCCATTGTAGAAGGTTTTTTCGGAACAGCCAGAACACGGAGATCCTGCATTTATACAGAAGTTGGCGTTGTCATTCCACCATACTTGAGCACAGTCAGTATAAGTTTTTGGACCTTTGCAACCCTTTAAAATAAGGCAATACTCTTTTTGGATTGGATCGTTCCAATCGGTTAGGAATTCGCCATTTTCAAAGTGACCGCGTCGTGGACAGTTATCATGTAATAAACTTCCATAGAAGGCAATTGGGCGATTTTGCGAATCTAGAGCTGGAGCTTTCTGATAGGTTAAATAATATAGAATTGTGCCAATCAAAGTAGCCGGTTTGACCGGACAACAGGGAAGATTAATCACGGTTTTGTTAATTCCCTCGGCTTTGAGGAGTGCTCCTACCCCAACGGCACCCGTGTCACAAGCTCCTGGGATTCCGGCTCCCTCGGAGGCGCAACTTCCGATGGCGATAATCACCTGTGCTTTTTGTGCTGCTTCAATAAGGATTTTACGGAAGGGTCTTCCTCCAATCATACAAAAACGGTCATCTTTAGCTGTGCCTGGACTGGAACCCTCTACGATCAGAACGAATTTTTCTTTAAGTGCTGTTTGGTAAGCTTCCTCGGCAGTATGACCGGATCCTGCCATAACAGTTTCATGATAGCGAATCGAGAGCATGTCTAGAATGAGTTCAGCGGGAGAAGGGTTTAAGGTGGCCAAGGCTGATTCGGTACAACCCGTACAATCCATTCCTTCCAGCCAGATAACGGGTGGCTTGTTAAGTGCTTGTTCTACTGCGTTAGCGGCTTGAGGTACTATAAGCTCGGGTAGGCCTAGTGCTGCTGTTGTGGCGGCAATTAATTTCATGAAATCGCGTCGCGAAACCCCTTTAACCTTGAGTAAATCAAAATTACCCATAATTTGTTGAACACCTCCTAAATTTATGTTGTTTCAGTGTATAACACAGTTGAGGGTCGAGTAGAGACAAAGAGCATTTATAATAAATTGTATGAGTGCTAAACTCTTTGCAGAAGAGTATTTCCACCTCCCATTGGTTATCATGTTAGAATATTTTGTTTATTCTCAATAGGTATTGTCTATTGCAAAAATTATGCCAACAAAAATAGGGCCTATAAAGGGCTTATTTGTCTAGATACTAGACACTTCCGAAACGATTTGACCATCATTTCTATGGACGAACCCCCTGTGATGGCCGAGATGGAGAGTGGTGTCTACATTTTGTACATGCCTAAAATATAGACACTGTGTTTGTGGAATTACTTGATTAACCTGTACTCTTTAAGTTTCAAGTAGAAAGTAGCTCTAGGTATCCCCAGATAATTGGCTGCGGCCGCGCGGTTATTACCAGTCGTAAGCAAAGCCTGGGTTATCATTTTTCTTTCCAGATCCTGTACTGCTAATTTAAGTGGCTGAATCTCTGAAATTGTGTAATTTTCAACAATATTGCTTAAAAATTTGGGCAAATGATAGACTTGAATCACATTTGCATCAACTGTGTACATCAATCGTTCGATCATGTTTTCTAATTCGCGAACATTTCCCGGCCAATCATATTGAATTAGGCAGTTTAAAGCCTCTTCTGAGAATATTTTGGGCAATATTTTTTTGGTCTGAGAAAATTTGTGTAGAAAACTAATAGCAAGAGGGGAAATATCTTCCCTGCGTTTCTTGAGTGAGTCAATATAAATATTTATTACATTTAAGCGGTAATACAGGTCGGCTCGAAACTTTCCCTCTTTAACAAGCTGCTGTAGATCACGGTTAGTAGCAGCCATTACTCGGGCTTCTAATTTTATGGTTCGAGTACCTCCTATCCGCTCAAATTCTCTTTCTTGAAGAACTCGCAAAAGTTTAGCCTGAAGTGCCAAAGACATATCACCGGCTTCATCTAAGAGGATGGTTCCACCTTCAGCAATTTCAAACTTGCCACGTTTGCCCCCTTTTTTAGCCCCAGTAAAAGCACCTTCCTCATAACCAAACAATTCTGATTCCAACAGGGTCTCGGGCAGAGCTGTACAATTTATACCAATAAAAGGATTATTGCGGCGTTTACTTAAAAGGTGAGTTAACTGGGCAAATACCTCCTTGCCAACGCCACTCTCACCTAAAATTAAAACGTTAGCATCGTTGCGACTAGCTTGAACTGCACAATGTCGCAATTCCTGAGTACTATTACTTTCCCCAATCAAAAATTGTTCACTGTCTTTATAGATTTTTTTGAATTCCAAGCGCTCTTTATAAATTTCAAATTCACCACGAGATTGCTCAAGTAAATATGGCAAACACATATCTATCTCTGCTAAGCCTTGGAAGACCGCTACCGCTTTTTCCTGGCAAGTATTATAGCCACAAGAGCCACAGTTAAGTTCATCCTCTGGTGTGGTTTTTTTTGTAAAGTGTAGAATTTCCTTAATCTCAATTGGAGTAGGTTCAGGCAATGGATTATAGCGGTTCGTAAAGTGGCGTTCCAAGTTAAAAGGCGGATATGTGCCTAAATCGTCCTTCACTTTGCTTTGGGCATACTTAAAAATCAAGTGTTTACGGCTGAATAAGTCTAGAGGACTGTCCATTTCTGGTCCATCGATACACCCTTTGCACAAAAGTATATCAATAAAACGGAATTTAACTTTTCCGCTATGAAGTTCGTTTGTAAGGTTCTGTAAAAAAAGTAGAGATTCGTCTTTTCCATCTACCACAGCAATTTCTTCTTCTCGAAAGTGAATCCCTTTTGGATCAACGTTACGAGCGAGTCCACCACTTATTGGGAAAAGCGAAGGTAGCGACTTTATGCCCTCTGGCACTGCTTCATAGTGCCGATCCTGATTTTTATGGAATCCCTTAGAATCAAACATTCTTTTAAGCTCTTTAAAGGTAAGTACAGCATCGAGAATACCAGCTCCGAATTCGCTCATTTCTTGTTTTTTGGCAATACACGGCCCAATAAAAACTACTTTTGACCCGGGATATTTCCATAACGCGTATTTTGCCGCTGCAAAAACAGCGGAATCAACTGGAACGAGGTAAGGTAAAAGAGAGGGGAACTGTCGTTCAATCATACCAACAATAGCTGGACAAAATGAGCTAATGGCCATCTCGGGATTTTTAGCCATAAATTGCTGATAGGCAGGTACCGTTAATTCAATACCGTGAGTTACCTCTAATACATTTGTAAAACCTAGCTGTTTAAGTGAATCAAAAAACTCTTTAGGCTCCAAATAGTAAAAGCTAGCCGGAAACGAAGGGGCAATTAAAGCAACAAGGTTTCCTTGACCTAATAATTTCTCTGTTTCTTCAACATAACTAACACTTTGTTTGGCATTTTGGGAACAGACCCTGACACAATTACCACAACTGATACAACGTTCTTCAACGACTCTTGATTGAGCCAATTCAACCTTGATAGCCTTTACTGGACAATTTCGCACACAGGAATAGCAAGCTTTGCATTTATCGTCTATAGTTTTAACGATTGACATTTAACATTCCTCCAAGGGGCTCAATATCACTATAAGAATGTCTAAATTTTGTACACTTTTCTTTAGCATAAAGGCATTATTCGGTATTTGTCAAGAAGATCCTAAGTAGGTTTCACAATTTTCTGAAGAATGGCGATCATACCCTTGAAGAACATAGATGGAGGCGTGTACAATAGAGTAGAAACCTAAGACTAGTGAATTAATATTGTTAAGCTTGAAAGCGGGTCATTTAAACATGAAAAGGCAAGCAACAGCTATATACTTAAATGGTATTGTTCAAGGGGTCGGTTTTCGACCGTTTGTTTTTAAGCTTGCAGAAGAATTGGGTATATTTGGTTGGGTGAATAACTCGAGCCATGGTGTAACAATCCACGCAGAAGGAAATAATCTCGATCTGTTCTATCAGCGTTTGCTTACAGAGGCCCCTCCTTTGGCGCGAATTGTTGACGCACGCTCCGTTGATAGAGAGCTTGCTCACTACGGGACGTTTGAAATTGTAGAGAGTGAAGGAGATGGCGACTCGGATGTCTTAATTTCACCGGACGTTGCAACATGCAGCGATTGTCTTGAAGACATGGCAGATCCGCTGAACAGGTATTACCAATTTCCGTTTACAAATTGCACGAATTGTGGTCCGCGCTATACAATCATTCGTGACGTGCCCTATGATCGAGCCCTAACGACAATGTCTGAATTTCCGATGTGTAACTCGTGTGCTGTTGACTATAAAAATCCTCGTGATCGACGGTTCCATGCCCAGCCGGTCGCCTGTGAAACTTGTGGACCAAGGGTTCTACTCTGTGATACTCTAGGACGCCAGATCCCCGGTTTAGGGACTTATCAACTTGCTCAGGGCGGGATTATTGCCGTAAAAGGGCTAGGGGGCTTTCATCTCGTATGTGATGCTAACAACGCGGGAGCCGTTCGACGCTTGCGAGGACGAAAAGAACGAGGGTCCAAGCCCTTTGCGGTTATGGCGCGCTCTGTTGCAAAAGCGCTTCAAGAAGTCGATATTTGTGCCAAGGAAGAGGAATTGATGCGGAGCACTGCTGCCCCCATTGTTGTACTGGAGCGGAAATCTGCCCTCTCGCATTCGTTACCAGAGGAAATTGCGCCAGGGATACATACTTTAGGAATCATACTTCCCTATACCCCGCTCCACCATCTCTTATTTGAAGGACCGTACGATTTCTTGGTCATGACGAGTGCCAACCTCAGTGGGCGGCCACTTATCTATTCAAACGAGGAAACCTTTGATGCTTTACAGGGAATTGCGGATTATTTTCTGATGCACGACCGAGATATTTATCATCCTTGTGACGACTCAGTCGTTCAAGTGATTGGGGATGAACCTGTCTTCCATAGAAGAGCCCGCGGTTACGTCCCATTACCGATTTTGATGCCCACCATCCAAGTCAAGACTCCACAACTCAGCGTAGGAGGAGATTTGAAGAATGCGTTTTGCCTTGCTTCTGGGCAAAGGGCTTTTGTAAGTCAATATATTGGAGATATGGAAGGGTATGAAAATCTCTTGCGCTTTCACCAGGAACTAGCATCTTTTCAACGAGTGGTCAATATTACGCCTTGTGCGGTTGGGTATGATAAACATCCCAACTACCAACTGACGAGATTTGCCCTAGAACAGTCTTGGCCCAAACATTCCGTGCAACATCATCATGCCCATTTAGTCAGTGTGCTGGGGGAATGGGGCAGAACAGAACGAACACTAGGGGTTATCTGTGATGGAACTGGGTTTGGAGAGGATCAATGCATCTGGGGGTTTGAATTTCTGTATGGTAACGCCTCAGGTTATGTGCGCAAAGCCCATCTTGAGTACTTAGGGCTTCCCGGGGGAGATGCGGGTGCGAAGCAGCCTTTGCGAGTTGCTTATTCTTATCTTAAAACACTGTTTACTGGCGAAGAGTGGGAGACGACTGAGCCACTTTGGGCTCCACTGTCTATGCTTGAACGAAGGATCTTGGATCGCCAACTTGAAACGGGCGTTCAAGTCTTCCAAACATCGAGCGCAGGAAGGCTTTTTGATGCAGTGAGTGGCATACTGGGCGTGTGTACGAAGGTTACTTATGAAGGACAAGCTGCGATCGAACTTGAAAGCATTGGGACAAGGTTCTTGCAGCAACTTTGTTCTGAAGTAGAAATAGGAGTCTCAGGATTAAATGAACAATTACTCTATTCATATGAAATAAGGGCAGAGAACGCGGTGCTTATACTAGGGATCAGAACGCTCTTTGAAGAATTGGTGCGAGACGTTCTTCAAGGAGTGAGTCGGGGAGAAATTGCCTATCGTTTTCACCAAACGATGGCTAAGGCTATCGTGGATATAGCGCTGCGATTAGGGGTGAGTAATGGCCCGTTAGTTTTGAGTGGAGGAGTATTTCAGAATAAACTGTTGACGGAAGCAGTCCTTCGAAACTGTAAAACTCATGGAATTGATGTCTTGCGTTCTCGGGTCCTTCCTCCTGGGGATGGCGGTTTAGCCTTCGGACAACTATTAATTGCGAATGAGGTGTTATAAATGTGTTTAGCCATTCCTGCAAAAATTATTTCGATTAATGCTTCGCTAGCCAAAGTGGATATGATGGGTAATGAACGGGTCGTCAGTATTGACTTAGTACCAGAGGTTGAGATTGGTGAATACGTTTTAGTTCATGCTGGATTCGCTATTGGAATTATCGACGATCAGAGTGCCAAAGAAACGGAAGAACTTTTATTGGAGGTAGCCAAGGCTTATGAAGAAGGAGAGTAAGGAGCTGTTGGCTAAAGCGGGTGGATATTTAGCGGAAATTAAGACCCTGTCCCAGAGCCCATTTACGATCATGGAAGTTTGTGGAACCCATACAGTAGCCATCGCGAAAAATGCGCTTCGAGAGTTGTTGCCGCCGAGTATCCGCTTAATTTCTGGACCAGGTTGTCCAGTCTGTGTGACTGATAGCAGTGATATTGACCGTTATCTTTATTTGGCTGCCCAACCAGACGTCATTACTGCAACCTTCGGGGACATGATTAGGGTACCAGGGACAGAGAAAAATTTACAGGTTTTAAGAGCAGAAGGGGCAGACGTTCGAATTGTTTATTCGACCCAAGATGCTTTAGAGCTAGCCCGTAAAAATCCATACAAAGAGGTTGCCTTTTTGGGAATCGGGTTTGAAACAACGACCCCAACGGTAGCGGTGAGTTTAGAGACCGCCAAACAAGAGGGACTTATTAATTATAGCGTGCTATCCATGCACAAGGTTGTTCCCCCAGTCTTAAGATTGTTAGCTGAAGACGTGGAGCTGGTGGTTGATGGCTTCTTGGATCCGGGGCATGTTTGCGCCATTATCGGGACAGAGCCGCTTGAGTTTATGGCCAAAGAATATGGTTTGCCAGGAGTTGTGACCGGTTTCTCCGCGTTGGATATCTTGGAAGCCATTGTTATGCTCCTTCGTCAACGAGCAGAGGGGCGCTCGGAAATTGAAATTCAATATAATCGGGTTGCCAAAGCAGAAGGTAATCCACATGCTAAAAGGGTCGTTGAGCGAGTTTTTGAGCCAGTTGATGCATCCTGGCGTGGCATAGGGGTGATCCCTCAAAGCGGCTTGGGTATTCGGGGAGAATATGGTGCATGGGATGCAACACGTAAATTTGCCCTGCCTGTGTTTCATTCCCCGGAAACACCTGGGTGCCGGTGTGGAGATGTCTTAAAGGGACTGATTTATCCAACTCAATGCCCGATGTTTGGCAAACGTTGTACCCCAATGAAGCCTGTGGGGCCTTGTATGGTGTCTTCCGAAGGATCTTGCGCAGCATATCACCGATACGTACAAAGGAGTGAAGACTAAATGGAACGCATACTCTTGGCACACGGCAGCGGTGGACGGCTTAGCCATGACTTAATTAAAACTCTTTTTCAGAAGTACCTAGGAAACCCTTACCTCAACCAAATGAATGATGCAACATTATTGCCTGGAAAAGAGCAATTAGCAGTTACAACTGATTCTTTCGTGGTTTCTCCTTTGTTTTTTCGGGGAGGAAATATAGGCAAACTGGCGGTCTGCGGTACGGTTAATGACCTAGCTGTTAGTGGAGCAATTCCAAAATTTTTAACCCTGGCGCTTATTTTAGAAGAAGGCTTGCCAATGGATGATTTGGAACGGATTATCAAGAGTGTTGCTGAGACAGCTGCCGAAGCAGGCGTCGCGATTGTCTGTGGAGATACAAAAGTGGTGGAACGCGGAAGCGCGGACAAGATCTTTATAAACACGACTGGGATTGGGTATATTACAGATCGTTTAGTGGGTCCAGAGCAGATTCAACCAGGAGATGAGATTCTCATATCAGGAACGATTGGGGATCATGGAATCGCGATTGTATCTGAACGAGAAGGGCTTGAATTTCAAACTCCAGTGATTAGTGATTGCGCGCCTTTAAATGGACTTATTGACGCCTTTTATATGCCAGGAGTTAAATGTATGCGAGACCCTACCCGTGGAGGGGTAGCGACAACACTCAACGAATTAGCAGGGCAAGCTGGAGTAAGTATGCTCTTAGTCGAAGAACAACTTCCCCTTTCTTCTAGCGTAGAAGCGGCCTGTGAAATGTTGGGGTTAGAGCCCCTGTACTTAGCAAACGAAGGAAAAGTATTGGTTATCGTGGCCCCAGAAGTGGCGGATGAAGTTCTCATGAACATGCAAGCGCATCCACTGGGGCATGAGGCTAGGCGTATAGGATTTGTTCAAGAAGGAAAATCAGGACTTGTTCTATTACAAACCCCATTGGGAGGGAAACGAATTGTTGGCATGCTTGAAGGTGAACACCTTCCCCGAATCTGTTGAGAGTGAACTCACTAACTAAAGATGAGTCAGGAGGGTATTATGCGGATAGCGGTCATTGATGGACAAGGTGGAGGCATTGGTAAACATATAGTAGAGCAGTTGCGCAAGAAAATGCCCGAGTTGGATATACTAGCGTTGGGAACCAATGCCCTTGCAACTGGAGCTATGTTGCGCGCTGGAGCGACAGAAGGAGCTTCAGGAGAGTCTGCAATAAGCTATAATGTAGATCGGGTTGATCTGATTGTGGGTTCGGTTTCAGTGATGATGGTCTATGGCCTCTTGGGAGAAATCACGCCAGTTATGGCTACTGCGATTTCTGCCAGTAAAGCAGATAAATTGCTTCTCCCTATCCAACGTGGAAATATTTTACTGGTTGGCATTCCTCGTACCCCCCTGCCCCACCAGATTGAGGCTTTAGTTTTAGAAGTGGAAGAACGTCTGAAATAGGTTTGACAAAAGGGATGGTTATTGATAATATTAAAACATACTAAAACGGTAAGAAATAGGGGGATTAAATATGCGGGTCGTTAATTCAATTACGGATTTGATAGGGCAAACCCCTTTAATCCGTTTACAGCGAATGGTTAAGCCAGGAATGGCCAATATTTATGTTAAAGTTGAATCGTTTAATCCAGGCGGCAGTGTAAAAGACCGTATTGCCTGGGGTATGATTCAGGATGCTGAGCAACGAGGGGTTCTCCGGCCTGGGGGGACCATCATCGAGCCGACTAGCGGAAATACCGGGATTGGACTTGCCATGATCGCAGCCGCCCGTGGTTATCACTTAATTGTGGTCATGCCAGATACCTTGAGTGTTGAACGGCGGCAGCTAATGGCCGCTTATGGAGCAGAATTTGTGCTCACACCTGGTGCGGAAGGCATGAAAGGGGCGATTGCAGAGGCAAAACGATTGCTCAATGAGAATCCAGATTACTTTATGCCGCAGCAATTTGAAAACCCGGCAAACCCAGAGGCGCATCGAAAAAGCACGGCCTTAGAACTTCTAGAGCAGATGAAAAGTATTGATGCTTTTGTCGCCGGTATCGGGACCGGAGGAACGATTACCGGGGTGGGGGAGGTATTAAAAGCATCTCTTCCAGAAATAAGGATTATCGGGGTGGAACCCGCAGCGTCTCCAGTTATTTCAGGTGGAAAACCAGGACCACATAAAATTCAAGGAATTGGCGCCGGGTTTGTTCCCCTGGTTTTGAACAAAACGATCCTAGATGAGCTTATTCAAGTGAGCAATGAGGATGCCTTAGAGATAACACGGCGTTTAGCACGCGAAGAAGGGCTTTTGGTTGGTATATCTTCAGGGGCGGCAGTGTACGCGGCATTAAAGGCTGCAGCAGCCCTAGGAGAAGGGAAAAACGTTGTTGTGATGGCACCGGACACAGGGGAACGATATTTGAGCACAGATATTTTTCAATAAAACCATAGTTGTTTGTGTTTCGTAATCGAATATCAAAAAAGCATCCAGATTACGACCGAAGGGTAAGTTTAAGAGTTCAAAACATAACTTTACATCCCGCATGACTACGGGGTGTGAAGTTTTTTAGAGAACTCCTTCACTAAAGTGAAGAACGACACTTCGGTGATGAAAGCTTCCTGTACGATAGTCACAGGTATTCATCCTTTTGAGATCCTAAAACAGATGAACAATGTGGGGTTTTAGTTATCTAGGGAATAATCTTTTATATAGCTCTGGGGTAACTTTCTTATATATTGCTTTACAAGAGAAATTGCCCTATGCTAAACTACTTAATAGTGTACTAGCATAAGGAGGAATTTGGTCATGTCAGGACATTCAAAGTGGGCAAACATTAAACATAAAAAAGGTAAGGCAGATGCACATAAGGGTAAAATGTTTACTAAACTAGGTCGGGAACTAGTGGTTGCCTCCCGTGCCAGTGGAGGAGACATTAACGACTTTCGTTTAAAGATCGCTATTGAAAACGCTAAAGCAGAAAATGTACCGAATGAGAACATCCAGCGCGCTATTCTCAAGGGATCTGGCGGAGCGGAAGGAACAGTTTACGAAGAGCTTCGTTATGAAGGATATGGCCCCGGTGGGGTTGCCGTAATGATTGACATTTTAACCGACAACCGCAATCGTACAGCCGGAGAAATACGCCATATATTTTCCAAAAATGGCGGAAATATGGGTGAGACGGGTAGTGTCGGGTGGATGTTTGAAGAAAAGGGGCAATTGAGAATCCTGCGTGAGGGGCTTAAATTACCTGAAGACGATTTAATGATGTTGAGCTTAGATGCTGGGGCTGAGGATTTTGAAATAGATGAGGAAGGGTACGTTGTACTTACCGCTCCTGAAGCAATGGAGAGTGTTCGTCAGGCTCTTCAGGATCAAAAGATCTCCATTATAGAAGCTGTTATTAGCCCAATTCCGCAAAATACTCTCGAGATAACGGAAATAGAGCAGGCCCGGAAGTTGGTTCATTTGATAGATAAACTAGAAGACCATGAGGATGCTCAAGGGGTGTACTCCAATTTCGAATTGTCGGATGCTTTAGCAGAGGAAGACTTTTAGAAAGTGAACAGCCAATTTTCTAACCTTGTAACGACTAATTTATACCCTTCTGGCAAGACTAGATCTATTAGACAAAGTCAGGAGGGTTTTTCATTATGTCCAGATATAGGGTCATTAGTCTGGTTCTAATTGTCGGATTGGGGATTGGCAGCGTCGTACCGGTAGTAACATCTTGGTGGTACAACATAAGTAGGGGCAGTATTGCCTTGACTTCTAGCAACGCTGAAACAGCATCAACAGATGATGCCTTGGCTACGGCTACCTATCATTTCGGAATTGAGCAAGGCGTACTATCCGTGATCGAAGGAGCTCCAGGGGCAAGTGGCAGAGCCATTGTGACAGGATTAAATGTCGAGGCTTGGCCAAAGGAAATGGTGGATATCGCTCCCAAGGTTGAGTTTTATTCCCTCGATGAGGTTCAGTCGTTTATTGATACGGTGAACGAAACCTTGTGGCTAGAGTAGAAAGCGAGCATATAACATTCAGTTATACTTTTGGCTAGTAGAAGAAAGGAGATCGTCTGTCTTCTGTCGAAATCTATTCTGTTGAGAGGAAGACGATTGATGATTATTTTAGGCATCGACCCCGGAACGGCCATTATGGGGTATGGATTAATTGAACAAAAAGGGAATCGCTTAAGTGCGCTCGCTTATTCATGCTGGCGTACGCCGGCCCATACACCATTAGCAGAGCGTTTGTTAATGTTATATGAACAAATTGTACCGTTCCTTCGCGAGCACCCTCCGGATCACATGGCAGTAGAAGAGCTTTTTTTTAACCGCAATACCACGACCGCTCTAGCTGTCGGGCATGCTCGTGGCGTCGTATTGTTGACTGGTGCCCAACAGGGCATTCCTGTATATGAATATACCCCGTTACAGATTAAACAAGCGGTTGTGGGATATGGCAGGGCCGAGAAGAAACAGGTGCAACAAATGGTCAAAGGCTTACTAAGACTGGACGAGATCCCTAAACCAGACGATACGGCAGATGCTTTAGCCGTGGCGATTTGTCATGCTCATAGTTTTGCATTGAATCGGAGAATGGAGGAATTCCGATGATTGGGATGTTGCGAGGTAAGGTATGGGAAATTCAAGCAGAGCGTTTGGTGCTTGATGTACAAGGGGTTGGATATTTACTAACGGTGCCTTATGGGTTGTTGGCTAAGTCTTGTGCTGGGCAAGAACTTGTCATATACACCCATGTGGTGATGCGTGAAGATGATTTATCCCTTTATGGGTTTTCCTCCTTAGAAGAAAAACAACTCTTTCTAGAAATGTTGAGTGTTTCTGGCATAGGACCAAAAGCAGCCATATCCCTACTTTCTACCTTTGGGGCGGTACAGATTGAGAGTGCCATAGTTAGTGAAAATCTTAATTTACTGACCAAAGTGCCGGGTATTGGTAAGAAAACAGCTCAACGACTTATATTAGAACTTAAAGAAAAATTCAAAGGGCACGTTTCTTTCCCGACTGGAGAAGAGTCGTTTTCAACGCCCTCACCCCTTAATCACTCAGAAGCCCTACAGACATTACTGGCTCTCGGCTTTGGTTTGGAAGAGGCAAGGCAGGCTCTTAGTCGGCAAAAAGACGGTGGAGATTTATCGACAGAAGAGCAAGTGAAAAAGGCCCTGAGAATTCTGGCTGGTGGTTAGGTTATACGAAGTTGCAAAGTGAAATAATGGCGTAGAGGCGACGAGAGGAGGGTTTGAAAATGGAAGAGCGTCTGGTTGCTCCCCAAGAACAACTTACGGATCATGAAGGGGAAGTACTTCGTCCGAGTCGCATGGGCGACTATATTGGGCAGACAAAGGTTAAAGAAAATTTAAGTATCTTTATTCAGGCCGCTTCCACCCGTGGAGAGGCCTTGGATCACGTCTTATTATATGGTCCACCGGGTTTAGGGAAGACAACACTCGCCAATATTATTGCTGCAGAAATGGGCGTAAGTATACGTACTACTTCGGGTCCTGCTATTGAGCGACCAGGGGATTTGGCGGCGATCCTTACAGCCTTAGAGCCTAGGGATGTGCTATTTATTGATGAAATCCACCGTTTGAACTCTACGACAGAAGAAATTCTTTATTCAGCCATGGAAGATGGATGCCTAGACATCGTAATTGGCAAAGGCCCAAGTGCTCGGTCTATTCGACTGTCCCTGCCCCCGTTTACGTTAGTGGGGGCCACAACCCGCGCTGGGCAGTTAACCTCTCCGTTGCGTGATCGTTTTGGAGTTATTAGCCGCCTTGAGTTCTATGAGGTTAAGGACTTGAAAGAAATTGTGCTTCGTGCGGCAGGTATTTTGAGATTGGATATCACCGATGACGGCGCGGAAGAAATTGCCCGACGGTCCAGGGGAACACCAAGAGTTGGTAATCGTCTGCTAAAACGAGTTAGGGATTTCGCCTTGGTGTGGGAAGATGGCGTCGTTACCCAAACGATCGCTCGAGAAGCGCTTAATCGCTTGGAAGTCGACCCTGTGGGCTTGGATCAGATTGACCAGAAAGCTTTAAAGACGATTATTGAAGTGTTTGCCGGAGGACCCGTCGGTCTGGAGACCCTCGCGTCGACAATCGGGGAAGAGTCAGTGACGATTGAAGATGTTGTTGAGCCATTTTTGCTCCAAATGGGATTTCTGCAACGCACTCCACGAGGACGAGTGGCAACCGTGCGAGCTTATCAACATTTAGGATACCCTATTCCCCAAAATCGGGCGGAGAGTGGACTTTTTCCTGAAGAATGAAAATAGGAAGACGGTTCTTCTTTCTTGTATTTGTTAAAAGCATATTAGCGGAGGAAAAAGGGTAATCTGAACACAAGAAAGAGGGTGTGTTTGACATGCTTCGGATTGTGTATCGGGTACTATTTTTGTGTACGGCGTTATTTATATGCATGCTTATGCAGACTAAACCTTGCCAGGCAAAAGAAATTTCGGTCGAGCTTGTATGGAAATTGGGCCAGGCTGGATGGATAGAAGTCCTTGTAGAAAAAGGAGATTATCAGCTAATTGTAGATTCAACAACTCGAAAATTTCCGGCGGGTTCTAGCCTACAAGTGGGTTGGGGAGGGTGGGCCCCAGTACTCAGGATTAACCATGAGGAATTTATAGTCCTTAAGGGGGGTGTTTTGGAAATTAAGGGGGTTAATTCGGGCAGTTTAAGTGTTAAAACACCAGAGGATAAAGCAACTGTTTATCGTGGAGATATACACCTAAGTTGGCAGAACAGTCATTGGAAGTCTGTCAATAGGGTAGAAAGTGAAGACTACCTGAAAGGCGTTGTGCCTATTGAAATGAGCAATGAATGGTCTAATGGCGGGTCAGAAGCACTCAAGGCACAAGCGGTAGCAGCTAGGACTTTCTTAGTTAAACATACTGAGAATGGTAAGAAGGCGATCACAGATTCTCCGGATATCGATCAAGCCTATGCAGGGAAACTCGTGGAGGGAGAAGCTTCAGTGGCAGTTGATGCAACGCGAGGAGAAATTCTCGTCGATGAACAGAGCAAGCAACCAATTGAAGCACTTTATTCCTCGCATAGTGGAGGACATACTGAAGATGCTAAAAATGTATGGGGAAAGTCAGACATCAACAATGTTGCTCATCCAGATCCCTTTTCGCAAACAGTTGGGGGCGCAGCAAATCGTTGGAGATTCATCGTCTCAGCTCCGGTCCTAGGCTCCTCCTTTGGACTTGGTCCCGTACAAAAGGTTGAACTTGACAAATACCCCTCTGGTAGGGTAAAAAGTGTTAGGATGGAAGATGGCTTTGGGCAATCGAAGACCGTTACAGGGCGGACGTTCGTTAGAAAATTTTATCCGTATGGACAGCCAATTCGGAAGTTTGCCTTTTTAGGGAGCTTCTTTGAAGCCCAACAAATTTCCACTGGCCAAGATCCACTCAGGAAATCCGGCCTAACTGTAGCACAGACGGGACAGGGGCCCTTACTCGCTAAACTCTTGAGTTCATCCCTTGGACCCAGTACTGACTCACAGCCTTACGGAGTCTTTATTTTTGACGGTCGGGGGTGGGGACATGGTGTCGGGATGTCCCAATGGGGTGCTTATCATATGTCCCAATTGGGGTATAATTATAAAGAAATACTATCGTTTTATTATAACAATGCACTTATTATTAAAACTTAGGATCTCTTGAAGGTAACAAAGGAGAATGATGGATTGAACGTTTCGGAGTTTGATTTTTATTTACCGGAAACGCTGATAGCTCAACACCCAGTAGAACCTAGGGATGCTTCGCGCTTAATGGTTCTCAGTCGAGAGAATGGCAATATAGAACATCATACATTTCGAGATCTAGTGACCCTCTTAAAAACTGGGGATGTGCTTGTGCTTAATAACACTCGCGTTATCCCTGCGCGTTTGATCGGTGAAAAAGAGGGAACTGAGGGTAAAATTGAAGTCCTGCTCTTGAAGAGGCTTGAACTCGACGTCTGGGAAGCTTTAGTTAAACCTGGTAAGCGTCTAAAAGTGGGACAAAAGGTTCTCTTCGGTGGTGGAATACTGACGGCTGAACTTCTCGATATCTTAGAAAACGGAAATAGGAGGATAAATTTTACTTACTCAGGAGTTTTCGAAACTATTTTAGATACTCTCGGACAAATGCCTCTACCACCGTATATTACGGCTCAGCTAGAAGACCAAGGACGATATCAGACCGTGTATGCCAAGGAAAGAGGGTCTGTGGCCGCTCCCACGGCAGGACTGCATTTTACGCCTGAACTTCTCGTCGAACTCGAGAACAGGGGCGTGGAAATCGTGGAAATTCTTCTTCATGTAGGGTTGGGAACCTTTCGCCCAGTTAAAGTAGAAAATATCCAGGATCATCCAATGCATTCGGAATATTATCGAGTGGATTTGGAAGCGGCAGAAAAAATTAATCGCGCAAAACAAGAAAGACGTCGGGTCATCGCTGTAGGAACGACGGCTGCGCGGACCCTGGAATCCGTAGGCAATGATCAAGGCCGGGTTGTACCAGGTGCCGGGTGGACAGATATTTTCATTTACCCAGGCTATTCCTTTAAGATTGTAGACGTTTTATTGACCAATTTTCATTTCCCAAAGTCGACTCTAGTTATGCTTGTCAGTGCGTTAGCGGGACGAGAGCTCACGATAAAGGCGTATGAGCTTGCCGTTTTGGAGAGGTACCGGTTCTATAGTTTTGGTGATGCAATGCTCATCCTGTGAGATGCGCGATGCACGATGCGCGAGGCGCGACATTCGGACCTCGGACCTCGCGCCCAGATTAAAAAGAAGGAAGTGAAGGGTTTGAGTGCGGTTCATTTGGAAATACTTAAAGAAGATACTAGGACGAGGGCACGCTTGGGAAAATTACATACTCCCCATGGTGTGATTGATACGCCCGTGTTCATGCCAGTTGGCACACAAGGGACAGTAAAAACGATAACCCCGGAAGAGATCAAAGAGATAGGGGCGGGGATTATCCTGAGTAACACTTATCATCTTTTCTTGCGCCCAGGGCATGAGTTAATTCGGGAAGCAGGTGGACTTCATCGCTTTATGAACTGGGACGGAGCGATTTTAACCGACAGTGGTGGCTTCCAAGTGTTTAGCTTAGGAGATCTGCGCACCATTAAGGAAAGTGGCGTAGAATTCCGTTCGCACCTCGACGGTTCTAGTCAATTCCTTAGCCCTGAAATTGCTACTCAAGTACAGATGGCTCTTGGATCTGATATTGTGATGGCCTTTGATGAGTGCGCACCGTATCCTTGCACCCATGCATATGCCAAAGATTCTTTGGAACGGACGACTCGTTGGCTAAAACGATGCAAGGAGACCTTGACGACGACTGATACACAAGCCTTATTTGGTATTGTACAGGGAGGTATGTATGAAGATCTACGCCGTCAAAGTGCCGCCGAAATCATAGAACTGGATTTGCCAGGGTATGCTATTGGAGGTTTAAGTGTCGGTGAACCTAAAGAGTTGATGTATGAGGTCTTGGAGTATACGGTTCCCTTACTTCCCAGAGAAAAACCACGTTATCTTATGGGAGTTGGCTCTCCAGATGCCCTGATCGAAGGGGTTATGCGAGGGGTGGACATGTTTGATTGTGTACTACCAACTCGGATTGCACGCAATGGGACAGCCATGACCCGGTATGGCAAGGTGATTGTTCGCAACGCAGGGTGCGCGCATGATTTTGGGCCGATCGATCCAACCTGCGATTGCTATACGTGTCGCAATTACTCACGGGCTTATATAAGGCATTTGATCAAAGCGGAAGAAATTCTCGGTCTTAGATTAATGACCATTCACAACTTGCGCTATCTTCAGATCTTAATGCGAGAAATCCGAGAGGCGATCAAGGAGGATCGTTTGCCAGAGTATCGCGAAAAGTGTTTTTCAGATTATGGGTACGCATGACAGAAGTCGGAGATCAGAGGCCTGAGGTCAGACACAGGGATTTGATGCCGGAGGTCAGATCGAGAGTTTTGTCAGAAGAAAAGCAAGTGGACTTACGCTAGTGGATAAGTTAAACTAGATTGCGGGTGGGAAAATTTCACTCGTTTTAAGTTCCCTATTTCTGATAATTGAGCAGGATTTTAGCCATCGCATGGGGAATAGTTTTAAGATCAAATAAAGGGGGATATTAAAATGACACAATCTACAATGTCTTTAGTCCTATACTTTGTGGTTTTTTTCGGAATAATGTACTTTCTCATGATCCGACCACAACAGAAACAGGCGAAAAAGCGCCAGGCCTTACTTAGTGGTATTAAAGTAAGAGATCAAATAATCACTACCGGGGGACTCTATGGTAAAATCACAAAAGTGAAAGACAATTCCGTTATTTTGCTTATTGCAGAAAAAGTAGAGGTTGAGGTGGCTAAATCTGGAATTGTTAGCGTAGAAAACCGTGACATTGATCTTGAAAAAGCTAAATAGAACGAACTCAGTCGTTCGCTAGTCAGTGGGTCGTTACCCTTCTCCGCTGACAAGGAACTTAACTCCCCGAGAATTACTTCTGTTACCAACTACACAGACGATTAAGTCCATTTGTTGTTTTTTGAGGAAACAAGTGGTAAGTATTATGAAAGCAAGTGGTACACCACCACTTGCTTTCAAGCTTATTAAGCAGAAATATAGAATCGGGGTGAACACCTGTGCCCCTTAATAATAATCCAATTAAAGTAGAACAAACCTATGAAGAACTTGTGAGAGTTGACTTAGACCGCTGGGTACGGAGACTTCTAAAACCACCGGGATTGTTGGAAAGAACCTCAAAAGTGCTTCAAACAAAAGTTAATGACAAGATCATTCCTAAAAAGGTACATACTGTGATCACCGCCACTGTCAAAGGGTTGTTTAAATCCGTAGTTTTCGGACTCGATTTTATCCCCAAAAGCCCGCCACTTGAACGGATTTCTCTGCAAGAACGTGATAAATTGGCGGAGATCCTTCTTGCGAAATATAGAAAGATTGCCGCTGCAGAAGGCGCAGGGACAGGTGCTGGTGGTTTCACTCTTGCCATTGCTGATTTTCCTGCGCTCATTGCCATTAAAATGAAATTTCTCTTTGAGTTAGCGCATATCTATGGATTTCCGACTGCCGATTATCGTGAACGGCTGTTTTTGCTTTATATTTTCCAGTTGACGTTTTCTTGTCAAGAAAAACGTCTTGAATTATACAAGGTCATCTTGAATTGGGAAAAGAACCTGAGTACTTGGCCAGTAGAAGAAGTGTCTTTACAGCAGATTGATTGGGAACAGTTTCAGAGGGAGTATCGAGATGCCATTGATTTTCGGAAAACCCTTCAACTCATACCTGGTTTGGGTGTTGTCGTGGGCGCTTGGGCGAATTACGGGCTGTTGGACGAATTAGGAATAGTCGCAATGAATTGTTATCGGTCTCGTATTACAGGAGGGATTTATTTTGGCAAGAGTCACTCTGAAAGATATTAAAGCAGACCCTTATGTTCAAGCACTGATTGATGCTGGAAACCGTCATCTAGCAGCCATCGGTTATACGGAGCATGGGCTTAGGCATACAGGTCTGGTTTCCCACATCGCTTCAAATATTCTTCTCAAGATGGAACGTCCTGAAAGGGAATGTGAACTGGCCGCCATTTCAGGTTACTTACACGACATTGGGAACGCTGTTAATCGCGTTGCTCACGCGCATTCGGGCGCAATTCTCGCAGCAGGGATTTTGGAACGGCATGGCATGCCTCCAGAAGAAATTTCCAGCATTATTGGTGCGATCGGGAACCATGATGAGCAGGATGGACATCCGGTCAATAACATATCCGCGGCCTTGATCCTTGCAGATAAATCGGACGTTCATCGTTCGCGCGTCCGAAATCCCGACCTGGCAACGTTCGATATACATGACCGTGTTAATTATGCGGTCAAACGCTCTTTTCTGCGGGTTTACCCTAAAGAACGAATCGCTTTGGAACTTACAATTGATACCGAGATTTGTCCGGTTATGGAATACTTTGAAATCTTTCTTGCCCGGATGCTATTATCCCGCAAGGCAGCTGAATTTTTACAGACAAAGTTCGAACTAAAGATTAATGACGTCAAGTTGCTTTGAGGATGTCATTATTTCCAATTTAACTAGATTGACATTACAATCCTGAAAGTTTTATAATGAGGATTGGCATGGGCATGTCCCATTAGATTAAAAGGGAGGAAAGCAGATGAGACGGGGAAACATCATTAAACTAGTAGCGCTTGTGTTACTGGTCGCAGCGGCTGTTGCACTATCGATAAAACCCCTTGTGGATCCCGTGAAGGGCATTCCGTTGGGGCTTGACCTACGTGGTGGAGTGCACTTGGTACTACAAGCCGAACAGGATAAGAAAGGCACCCCAATTACGAGAGATGATATCGACAAAGCAAAAGCGATCATCTCGAACCGAGTCAATGATCTAGGGGTATCTGAACCCATAGTCCAAGCAGACTATGATAAGAAACGTATTGTTATCGATTTGGCTGGGGTCTCTGACCCGGATAAAGCTGTGGATATCCTGAAAACAACGGCCAAGTTAACCTTTAGGGATCCCCAAGGGAATATTGTATTACAGGGGGATGATCTAAAAGACGCCAAGGGAGGGCAAGGACAGGCTAGTGGGTATGTTGTTAATTTAACATTCTCATCTGAAGGGTCCAAAAAATTTGCTAATTTAACGACAAAATTAATAGGTCAAAGACTAGGCGTTTATCTGGATGATGAACTTTTAACAAATCCAACTGTTAATACGCCAATTCTTAATGGGCAAGCGGAAATCACTGGGTATGATACTTTAGAGTCTGCGGCAGATCATGCCGTACTTATGCGTTCCGGTTCCTTACCTGTAAGCATGAGTATTGCTGAGAAGCGTCAGGTGGGAGCTTCTTTGGGTGTTGACTCGTTAAACAGAAGCATTCAGGCCGGACTTTACGGTCTAATCTTTATTTTCCTATTTATGCTCATCTTTTATCGTTTACCTGGGGTTGTAGCCGATTTCTCCTTAATCGTTTATGCACTCATTGTCCTGTGGGTTTTTTGGATGTTCCGAGTGGTACTTACTCTCCCAGGCATCGCCGGCTTTATTCTCTCGATTGGGATGGCCGTTGACTTTAATATTATTATTTACGAACGGGTGAAAGAAGAAATTCGGGCCGGGAAATCTCTGCGGGCTGGGGTGGAATCTGGGTTTAGCAGGGCCTTTATTACGGTTATTGACGCCCATGTGACAACTCTTATCGCCGCATTAACGTTATATGCTTTTGGTACTGGCTCCATCAAGGGATTTGCGCTTACCTTGGGCATCGGGATTCTGGCAAGCCTATTTACCGCGATAACGTTTACCCGACTCGTATTACGATTGACTGTGGGAATCAAACCCAAAATGAATACAACATGGTTTGGCGTTAGGAGGGATGTATAATGGAGAAGACTGGACATCCAGCGACTTACGATGAAGTGCAAAAACTGCACCCACTTTATTTTAATATTGTTAAGAGACGGTATTGGTGGTTTGCTATTTCATTACTCATTATTATTCCAGGAATCATTTCCATCATTATGCAGGGGCTAAATTTGGGGATTGATTACAAAGGCGGAACCATGCTCGATGTGACCTTTAAGAATGCCGTGACTCAGGCTGCTATTACCGAAACTATGAAGTCAGTCGAGCTAGAAGGGATTGTGCAGTTGTCTAATGGAGATACAGCCGCTTTGATCCGAACAGAGGCACTTGAAGAAAGTAAACGAAGTGAATTACTGACTGCCTTGGAAACCAAGGTTGGAGAGTATGACAGAAAAGGTGTTAAAGAGGATAAAGTAGGTCCTGCCATGGGGCAAGAACTCACTCGTAATGCCATTTATGCCTTGTTCATTGCTATGGGAATGATGATCATTTATATTACGTTCAGGTTCCAATTTGTCTTTGCTATCGCTGGAATTATTGCCCTATTTCACGATGTTTTGGTGGTTGTCGGGGTTTTTTCGTTGTTCCAATGGGAAATCGATGCGACGTTCGTAGCAGCCATTTTGACTGTTGTAGGATACTCTATTAATGATACGGTGATTATTTTTGATCGGATTCGTGAGAACGAAGCCAAAATGAAACGTGCAGATAGTTATGGAGATATGGTGGATAAGTCGATTTGGCAGACCATGCGTCGTTCCATCAACACGGTCGTCACGGTACTGATAGCGCTGTTCTCGATATTTATTCTGGGTGGGGAATCCACAAGAATGTTCTCTCTAGCTATGCTGATAGGAGTATTTACTGGAGCCTATTCCTCAATCTTTATCGCTAGCCAAATTCTTTTGGAGGTTAAGACCCATTGGAAGAAGCCACGAAAAGGCGGCAAGGCGGTCCGGGCTTAATCTTAAATATGTTGTGATTCACTGAAAAGGTCTTGAGTATAATGCTCAAGATCTTTTTCTCTTAAATAAGTATTTTGGGATAGGTTCTATGTTAGAATAGAATGATAGCATCGGCGATCAACAATCTTTTATATGAATGTGATTGCATAAAGGAGTAAAGATGGAAAAGAAGATTATTGGAGCGCTCCTCTTCATTTTGCTTATATTTGGAAGCAGTGGATGCAGCAGACCCCAATCAAGCCCCCCACCCCAAGCACAAGCACAAGCACAAGCAACGGTGATCATTCCGCCAAATGCATCAAACAACCTGCCTAAACCATTAAGCGTGCAAGAAAACCAAGCAGTCCCCATCCTGTATTACCATTCCGTTATGCAGGAAGATGGAAATGAGTTGAGAATGCCTCCAAAACAGCTCGAAGCCCAGATGGCTTATTTGAAGGACAAAGGGTATCAAAGCATTTCTTTAGAACAGTTATACCAAGCCTCCTATAAGGGAGGAGCACTCCCTGCAAAACCTTTTTTAATTACATTTGATGACGGGTACGTCGATAACTATACGGCCGCTTTTCCAATTTTGGAAAAATATGGTTTTACTGCGACGGTATTCATGATCACAAGTTATATTAATGCAGACGGATATATGTCATGGCAACAGCTCAAGGAGCTTACTGCTAAGGGGTGGGAAATCGAAAGTCACACCGCTAATCACCCTTATTTAACGAAAGTTAATACTTCAACTCTATTAAGTGAACTTAGCTCTTCTAAAGCACTATTAGAAAAGGAGTTAGGACGGTCGGCGAAGTTTTTCGCTTACCCTTATGGAGAATTGAATGACAACGTTGTGCAGGCACTGAAGGATACAGGGTACATGATGGCCGTCACCACAGAACGGGGATGGGCAGATGTCAACGCAGATGCCTGGCGGGTTCAGCGCATTTATTGCTTTGCATCTATGGGAATGAATGAATTTACGAGACGCATGCAAAATCCAAAATATTAGTTTTTGAATAAAGACGCTCTCCGAACCGGAGAGCGTCTTTATTAATCATAAGTAAAAAAATTGGAAAAATAAATTTAATAAGGAATATATTAACATATTTATTCTTTTGACATATCTTACTGTGAGCCCAGAAATAATTGAGTATTGGAGTAGGAGGTTATTAGTATGGCATTTGGAGTAGGTGCCGTTGACGGCGTTGACGGTGTAGGATGTGGGTGTAAACCAAATTATTTACCAGGAATTGCAATCGTGGTAGTGATTATACTTCTGTTAATAGCCATGGGGATCGTATTCTAAACTTTCTCTTCAATTCTTATATCATCAAAAGTAAAAGGAGGGTATACCATGTACGGATATGGAGGTTGTGGTGCACCTGCTGCGCCAGTTGGAGTCGGTGTTGGAGTTGGCATTATTGCTATCGCAATTCTGATCTTGATTGCTTTAGGAGTTATTTTCTAAGTTGACTATAAAAGTAGATAAAAGGAGGTTGGAATTATGTTTGGTGGAGCTGGAGTTGGAGCCGGATGTGGTGGCGTTGGTGCAGGAATTGCAATCGTTGTCGTGATCATCTTGTTGTTGATCGCATTGGGAATAGTATTTTAAATCTCCATGCTTAACAAATATTAATTAGTGCAAAGGAGGAAAAACTATGTACGGATACGGAGCAGCTTGTTGCAGACCTGTATGCGCACCTGTTGCACCTGTTGCACCAGTCGGCGTGGGTATTGGAGTTGGCATTATCGCAGTAGCAATATTAATCTTAATTGCCTTAGGATTAATATTCTAAATTTGAAGTGTACTCTTTCGACTATATGTTGACTATCTCACGTTAGAAGTGGGAGTGTCTTGATCGGATAAACTAAAATGAAGGAGGTTGGAGCTATGTTTGGTGGAGCTGGAGTTGGAGCCGGATGTGGATGTGGCGGCGTCGGAGCAGGAATTGCAATCGTTGTCGTGATTATTCTGTTGCTTATCGCGCTGGGTATCGTATTTTAAGAACTGATTAAGCGGTGACAATGGAGGTGAATTCATGTACGGATATGGTGCTGGAGTTGGTAGTCATGCAGGTGTTGGGGTTATTGCTATTGCGGTGTTAATTCTCATTGCCTTGGGACTCATCTTCTAAACGTCTGAAACTGTAATTTTTCAGAGGATCCCTTATCAAGGGATCCTCTTTAGGTTTTGGAAAGTAAATGTATCTTAGAAATATAGAAATATAGAAATATAGAAAATGGAAAAAGGGGCGCTGTCATGATTAGCATGCAGCGACCCTTTAGAGGTGGTTTTTTATCAAAAGAAAGCTATTAGATTCAAGATGAGATTTGATCTAATACCACCAGCGGCGACGAAAACCCCACCATGGGCCAAAGCCAAAACCGCCAAAACCAAGCCACCAAGGGAATCCCCAACCCCAACGACGACCCCACATAGGAAAACCTCCTTACTTATCTTTCGTTAATTATCATTCAAGGCTGTCAAAGTGCCTCATTAATACCTAAGATAGAGTATGAAGGAATATGGTAAATTGTTACATACATAGTAACTAATAGTAGAAACCAGCAGGTTAAGCATTAATTTTTTTTCCATATATCCTAAAGGCCACAGTATTGCTAGTGACTAGACTGCGGATCAGAAGATAGCCATTAGAATCATTTCTGAATTTAAAGTCTAGCTTGGGATATGCGACTGTTGCATCAATATGCGAGAAGGAAGGCAATCTTCATAAAGATTAGATTGGATATTTTTGGGCTATACTAGCACAAAAGTGGTTGGCAGGGGGAGAGGTTGAGTGGGATTTATTTTTCTTGTAGTACTTGAGGGCGCGTTACTTCTTTGCGCTGGAATGATTTTTTTTGGAGGTGTGAGGGGGACTGTTGCAGCAATTATTACATTAAGCGGGATTAACTTTCTTGTCCATGATATAAATCAGTTTTGGCGTTGGGAGTCTGCCCTCCTCCTAGGCGGAGGCATAGGCATCGTGCTCCTGCTGGCTGTTGGGCGAATTGCTAACAAAAGCCAGGTTGTAACCGGCTTGGTCGGTGGACTGACTAGTTTAGTTCTCTTTGGTGCTTTCGTTACCCCTATCGCTGCCATAATTTCTTGGGCCATGGTGGTGGGAACCGGCATTATTCCTAAAGATAAAACAAGTGAGGTGCTTTGGAGCTTTGCTCCAACGATATTGCGGCTAATATTAGGGATCGGGTGGATTATCTACGGAAACATCTTAACTCTTTAACACGCTCAAACTGGCGATAAAGAAAACTCCAAGGATGGACGAGAAGGGACACTCAAAGTATAGAAAAACCTTGCTTTAAAGTGCAATATTTGTTATCTTAAACATAAACTATTATCGTCAGGCAATAGCTGGGCTTCAAAGTATTGAGGCAGCGGATTAAACCGCGGGACTTCCTTTTAGAAGGAGTCCTATTTTTGTATGCCAGAAGAATATATAACTTGGGTGATGATTAAGAACGAGGAAGTTCAATGGAAGGTGAGGAGAGCTGATTTTGGGGGAAAGGACTCAGGCTGCTTGGCTATCTGTCGCTTCGAATACTTTTCTAACGCTGGCTAAAGTGGTGATTGGTTTAATCAGTGGGTCAGTGAGTATTTTGTCAGAAGGTATTCATTCTGGAATCGATCTGCTGGCGGCCTTCATTGCACTTTTCGCAGTGAGGGAATCGGGGAAACCTGCTGATTCACGCCATGCTTACGGACATGGGAAAATCGAAAATGTATCGGGCACGATTGAGGCTGCTTTGATATTCGTTGCAGCTCTTATGATTATCGTCGAAGCGATTCAAAAGCTTCAGGAGATTATGGCGGGTGAAGGTGGCCATGTCGGAGATTTAGGATTGGGTTTAGGTTTACTAGTCATGGGAGTTTCTGCAATTATGAACTTGATTGTATCAACTAAATTAATGAGAGTTGCAAAACGAACGGACTCTGTTGCTCTAGAAGCGGATGCTTTGCATTTGAGGACCGATGTATATACATCAGTTGGTGTTTTTATAGGTCTTCTCTTAATCAAGATTACAGGTTGGAGTATCTTGGATCCGATCATCGCGCTTGGAGTCGCGTTAATGATCATCAAGGCCTCCTTTGAGTTGACGAAGAAAGCATTCTCGCCACTGGTCGATGTCAGCTTGCCCGAAGAGGAATGTCAAATTATTGCTGTAGTCCTTAAGTATCATGAAGATGAATTTCTCGAATTTCATAAGCTCCGTACACGCAAAGCTGGAGCAGAAAGGCATATAGATTTACATCTTGTGGTTGCTAAGTACACTTCAGTCCTTGACGTTCATGAACTGTGTGACTTGATTGAAAAAGAAATAAATATGAGATTGCAGGGGACCCATGTTTTGATTCACGCAGAACCCTGTAGCCCCAGGGATACAGAATGCCCTGTTGAAGAAGGGCTTGCTCCCTCCTGTCTGCGTTGCCAAATAACAGAGGCTGGAGATCAGAAGCTAGAGATCAAGATAACATGAGGAAGCAAGTTAAGTGAGTATGGTTATAAGTTAGAACATAACAAATAAGTGAAAGCTCTAGATGAGCAAGTTTCCCCTATACTAATCATTGCTGTAGTTTGTACTCTGTCTTATAATAATAGTCTGGGGGAGTTAATCGTGAAACGAATATGGTCAATGCAACAATTATACGGACGAACGTCAGCAACACTCCGCGATTCTCTTGGGATTTCTCCAGTCATCGCTGATATTTTGACTCAAAGGGGTTTTCCTCAGCCCGAAGAGGCTATTGAGTTTTTGCGACCGTCGCTTTTAAATTTGCCCTCACCGTTTTGTTTTCGTGATATGTCACGAGCGGTCGATCGCTTGTCATTAGCCTTAAAGCAAAAGGAAAAAGTACTTGTCTATGGTGATTATGATGTGGATGGGGTGACAAGCACTTCTTTGTTATACAAAGTCCTTAGCGATTTGGGATTTAACGCTGTGTCTTATATTCCTAACCGCCAAGACGAGGGGTATGGATTAAACACCGAAGCTATCGAACGTGCAGCCAAGGCGGGCGTGAGTGTCCTTATTACGGTCGACTGTGGAGTCACTGCGGTCGCAGAAGTGGCGCTCGCAAGAGTTTTGAATATTGATGTGATCATCACGGATCATCATGAACCAACTGATACTTTGCCCGATGCGTACGCAATATTAAACCCCAAAATTAAGGATGCAGGTTACCCTTTCCGAGATTTAGCTGGGGTTGGAGTGGCGTTCAAGTTAACCCAAGCCTTATTACAAACTTTAGGAAATAATGAAGTGGGAATACACTCTGAAGTCGAACTCCTAGATTTGGTGGCGTTAGGGACGATTGCAGACTTAGTTCCTCTAGTTGGAGAAAATCGTATTATCGTCCATTATGGACTTCTTCAGATGGAAAAGACTCGTCACACGGGACTAGAGGCTCTTATCGAGGAGTGCGGGCTAAGAGGTAAACCTCTGAAGGCGGGCCAAATCGGTTTCATGGTTGCTCCGCGTATTAACGCCGCTGGACGAATGGACAGTGCTCGAGCAGGACTGGAACTTCTCCTGACTGAGGACGCAGAGCGTGCGGGTGACCTAGCTCGTCTCTTAACTCGAGAAAATCAGTTGCGCCAGGAAACAGAAAAAGAAATTCTGGCAGAAGCGATTGCTATGGTAGAGCAGAAACCGTTACCTAGAGTGATTGTGCTTTCGTCAAATCACTGGCATCACGGAGTTATTGGGATTGTAGCATCTCGTTTGGTAGAACGTTATTATCGCCCAGTCTTTATGATTGCTGAAGAAGGGGAAGAAGCCAAGGGCTCGGCCCGTGGAATTTCTGGTTACCCTGTGTTAGAGCAAATGACAACACAAGCCCTTTTATTAACGAAGTTTGGCGGGCATCGAGCAGCTGCAGGATTTTCCATACTTACAGAAGATATTGAAGCATTTAGATTAGGATTGAATAAACAAGCATTAGCCTTTGCAGAAACCTTATTTCAAGAGGAGTTGAAAATTGATCGCCAAGTTAGTCTGGACACGGTGACAGGAGATTTGCTTCACCAACTTGAACAGCTAGCCCCGTTTGGTTATGGAAACCCAGGACCGATACTTGCCTGTAAAGGGATTCCCGTACACTCCGTTAGTGCTATTGGGAAAGAGCGTAGTCATCTGAAATTCCGTTTCGGATCTCAGGGTGAACAAGAAGGAATTGCTTTTCGTATAGGAGAACGTATCAAGGAGCTGAACTGTGAAAGCACTTTGGATGTAGCGTTTTCCTTAGATTGGAATAATTTTCGTGGGCGGGAAACTGTACAATTAATGGTCAAAGATATTCAAGCAAATGCGAACTGGCGCAAAGGAGAAGATAATAGCGACGATTATCAGGAAATTGCTGCAACTGTAGATCTGCCAGAGATGGAGTGGCTGGACTGGCGTAAATTAAACCGTGAAGATTGGCCAATACTAGGTATTAAAGAGCAAATATGGATTTGGGACACAACTGGCACCAAACCGATTCTTCGGAACGGGAGCGATGCTGATGGTCGAGATCCAATGGATCGGGAAGAAGGACTTGGTTTGATTCTCGGTCTCCCACTGACGGAAGAGGATTTTCGGGAAGGGATCACGAAACTACGACAATTAGGGGTTCATCGCATTGCGCTTGCAGGGTTTCAAAGGCTTCCCGGAGAAAGAGTTCGACAACGTTGTGGATCCGTTTCGCGCGAAGAACTTATCCAGATATACCGGGATTTGTTGGCCAAAGCGAAAATAGCAAACCCCTTTCGCTATGGGTGTGATTCAAAAATCTCAAGTACGGAAAGAATTGCTTTTAAGATCTTTGAAGAATTAGGGCTTATTCGTTGCCTTGGAGGCACGGATGAGATTGCTTTTGAATGGATTCCAGCTCAGAGTAAGCTAGATCTCGACTCTTCTTTACGCTATCGAATTTCGAAAGAGCGCGTAGATATCGCGTTAAAGTTTCAAAGTGAACTAAGTGAACTCGTTTCGTTCGATGATACTGTGGGCAAAATGAGAGAAGGCGGAAAAGTTTATTAGGTAGAAGGGCGGAGCAGTCATGGACTTTAAAGAACATATACGCGTGATTAATGATTTTCCCAAGGAAGGGATTTCGTACAAGGATATAACCACTTTGCTCAGAAACGGTGAAGCATTCAGGGCTGCTATTGATGCACTTGTAGAAAAAATAAAACCTTGGCAGCCAGAAGTGATTGTGGGACCTGAGGCTCGTGGCTTTTTACTTGGTGCTCCACTCGCCTATGCCTTAGGAATCGGTTTTGTTCCAGTTCGTAAACCCGGTAAATTACCGGGGAAAACCATAAGTGAAACCTATGCTTTAGAATATGGGTTTGATACGTTGGCAGTCCATGCAGATGCTATTTTCCCTGGGACAAGGGTCGTCGTAGTCGATGACCTGTTGGCAACCGGGGGAACAATGCTAGCGACTGCAAACTTGATGGAAAAAATTGGCGCGAATATGCTTGGGATGGGCTTTTTGATAGAGTTGACTTTTTTAAACGGAAGGGAAAAACTGGCCGATTATTCCATTTTTTCTTTGGTCCAGTATTGAGTTTCAGTGAACTACGGTATATGTGGATGAGAGGAGTTCGCCAATGTCCTTCGCGGAGTTAAGAATAAAACTACAAAAGAAATCCCCACAGGCACGTCTAGCCATTGTAGACAAGGCCTATCAATTTGCTGAAGTGGCTCATCGGAACCAACTTCGTAACTCTGGGGAAGACTATATTCACCATCCCCTTCAAGTTGCCCAAATTTTAGTTGAGCTAGAAATGGATGAAGCTACCATTGCTGCCTCCTTACTCCATGATGTAGTGGAAGACACATCGTATACATTGGCGGATATTGAGAAGGAATTTGGGTCAGAAGTCGCTTTACTTGTCGATGGAGTAACTAAGCTCGGAAGAATTGAGTATAAGAGCAAGATGGAGCAACAAGTAGAGAATTTACGCAAGATGTTCCTGGCCATGGCTAAGGACATCCGAGTTATTCTCATTAAACTGGCCGATCGTCTTCATAACATGCGTACCTTGAAATACCATTCGGTCGGAAAGCAAAAGGAAATTGCCCAAGAAACTCTGGAAATATTTGCACCATTGGCTAACCGTCTCGGGATTTTTAGGATTAAATGGGAGTTGGAAGATCTTTCCTTTCGATATCTGAAACCGCAGGAATACTATGACTTAGTTGAGAAGATTGCGTTGAAACGACAGGAGCGCGAAGCATATATCAGTGAAGTAATTGTTCAGATGCGTGACCGGTTAGATGAAGTTGAGATATATGCAGACATAGCTGGACGTCCAAAGCACTTTTACAGTATTTATCGTAAAATGGTTACTCAGAACAAAGAACTGAGCGAAATCTACGACCTAATGGCGATTCGAGTGGTTGTCGAATCGGTCAATGATTGTTATGGTGCGTTGGGAATTATCCACACTTTATGGAAGCCGATACCTGGGCGTTTTAAAGATTATATTGCGATGCCAAAGCCTAATATGTACCAGTCTCTCCATACTACTTTGATCGGGGCTCACGGCGAACCCTTTGAAATCCAGATTCGGACGTGTGAAATGCACCGTACGTCTGAATACGGTATTGCTGCGCATTGGAAGTACAAAGAAGGCAGCAGTAAAGAAGGTGGTAGTAAAGACGGCGGCAGTAAAGACGGTGGCAATAAAGACGGTGGCAATAAAGATGGTGGTAATAAAGATGGTGGTAATAAAGATGGTGGTAACAAAACAGCGAGCGTAAACTTTGACCAAAAGCTTTCTTGGTTGCGCCAGTTACTGGAGTGGCAACATGATTCCCGGGATGCCGGAGAGTTTATGGAGTCTCTCAAGATTGATTTATTCGCAGACACTGTCTTTGTTTTTACTCCAAAAGGGGATGTGGTTGAACTACCAGCCGATTCTTGTCCGGTTGATTTTGCTTACCGAGTCCATACGGATGTTGGGCATCGATGTGTTGGCGCAAAGATTAACGGGCGGATCGTTCCCCTCGAAACAAAATTGGCCAATGGGGACATTCTGGAAATCCTTACCTCAAAGCAAGGGGGGGGGCCTAGCCGGGATTGGTTAGCCTTCGTTAAAACCTCTCAAGCAAAGAATCGAATTCGTCAATGGTTTAAGAAAGAACAACGAGAAGATAACATTGCCCGTGGTCGTGAAAGTTTGGAGCGGGAGGTGCGCAAGCTTGGGCTCGATCCAGGAAATGTCCTTAAACTAGATAGCCTCTTAGTGATTGGGAAAAGCCAAAACTTCTTAGGGGTTGATGATTTGTTCGCCGCCATCGGAGACGGCGTAATAACTCCCAATAAAGTCCTGATGCGTTTGCGAGAGGAACTGTCTAAAGAAGAACGGGAAAAAATGCACCTTGAGGCACTACAAGAAAGAGAGGGAAAAAAGCCGAGCCCTTACGGCAAAGCCTCCCATGGAGTCCGAGTAAAAGGGGTCGATAACGTGCTAGTGCGTTTTTCACGGTGCTGTAATCCATTGCCAGGAGATGCCATCATCGGCTATATTACCAGGGGGCGTGGAGTTTCTATTCACCGCGGAGACTGCACCAATATACTCAGTCACTCTCTAGAAGAGCATGAACGGGTGGTAGAGGTGATGTGGGCGGAAGAGATTGATTCTACCTATCCCGTTGATATTCAAATCTTTGGGAAGGACAAGCCACGCTTGGTTACCGAGGTCATGAACACGGTCCTAGATACTAGAACCCATATTTTAGGAATAAATGCTCGGGTAGGAAAGGATAATCTTGCTCATATTCAGTTGCGTGTTGAGATACGGAACGTCGAACAGCTTAAAATGGTCATGCATAAAATTCGCAAAGTTAAAGATATCACGGATGTTGAGCGAGTTCACACAGGAGGCAGGTAATCATGCGTAGTGTTGTTCAGCGTGTTAAGCGGGCAGCGGTTACTGTGAAGGGAGAAACCGTAGGGAGAATAAGCGTAGGTCTATTGGTCCTGCTTGCTGTTGGAAAAGACGATGAAGAGAGCGATATTATTTGGATGGTTGATAAGTTGGTAGGTCTACGGATTTTTGAGGATGCAGAGGGGAGAATGAATCGTTCAGTTCAAGATGTGGGCGGAGACATTCTTATGGTGTCTCAGTTTACCCTTTATGGCGACTGTCGAAGTGGGAAACGCCCCAGTTTTACGACTGCTGCGCCATTGGAAAGAGCTAAGGCCTTGTTTGAACGGAGCGTGGAAGACCTGCGGAGCCGCGGAGTGAAAGTGGAAACAGGAGTCTTTCAAGCAGAGATGGATGTCGAGCTTGTTAACGATGGACCAGTGACATTACTTTTGGATAGCGAGAAAAAATTTTAGTAAAAGGAGGAATCTTTAAATGATTGAGGGACGAGCAATGGGAGCAATGGGGGCAAATTGTTATCTTTACGCCTGCACAGAAAGTAAGAAAGCGGTTATTATCGATCCCGGGGCAGAAGGGAAAAAGATTCAACGCTGGGTTTCAGAGAAGGGACTAACAGTTGACTATATTCTTCTTACCCACGGGCATGTGGATCATATCGGAGCAGTCGATGAGCTCAGAGTGCTTTTAGGGAATGTCTTAGTTGGGATACATGCCGGAGATGCGGGGATGCTCACAGATGGGAAGAAGAACCTTTCCAGCTTAATGGGGCGAGGACTCGTCCTTCAAGGCGCGGATTTTTTACTGCAGGATGGACAGGAACTTGTTGTTGGCAACCAAAAACTAAAAGTGCTCGCAACTCCCGGTCACTCTCCAGGATGCGTTTGTTTTTTAAGTAATGAAGGGCTGTTTAGCGGAGATACGCTTTTTGCCGGGTCGATTGGCCGGACGGATTTTCCCGGAGGATCGTTGGATCAACTCCTTAAAGGCGTTAAGGATAAGCTACTGATTCTTGCAGACGATACCCGAGTTTTCCCAGGGCATGGTGAAGAGACCAGCATCAGAGAAGAAAAACGGGACAATCCTTACTTAGTATGAAAACCTATCCCTAGAATTCCTCCGTCCATTATTTAACGAAATTGCCTCCACATGCCACAGAAAATTGGAAAGAGACAATAGAGCCCACAACATGAGAAAGACGATTAACTCTTAGGTCATAAGAGTTAGTCGTCTTTTAGTACTAGTCAGAAAGAATTCATACCTACGATGGTGTTCGCACCTACACGGATATAGGGAGATTTAGCGGTAATGTGTTGACCGAGGAAAATGAAATAACTTACATATCTAAAACAAGGATATTGACGAATAACATCGAATAGTTTAATAGTTTCTTCGTAAATTACTAACATAATTTTCACAAATCTATCACAATTAGGGGGGCTCATATAAAAACATCCCCAAAAGCTAAGTGCTACTAGAACAAGCGTCTATCACTTTATTTTAACTTCAACCAACTGCCTCGGCCAATGCCGAGAGCCTTTTTCTTGAGGAGGAGAATCTTTTGGGTAGACAACGATTAAAACTAATCTCTTGCATACTGTCTATGGGCATGCTCTTTTTGGGACTAGCCCCACAACTGACTCTGGCAGCTGCAACCAAGGCGAGTTTAACCAACGCTTCTAAGACAGAACAACCAAATAGCGAAAAAAACGGAATACAAATGTTACGAAACTTCTTGAACTCACAGAAAAACGAGATAAGTTCACCAAACACTACCTTAATAGTGATGGAAGCTATACTGCTGAAACGTCTAAAAGTAGCAGACACTATAAGGATTCAGAAGGAAAATGGCAAGATATTTCCAATAAAATTGTTCCCTCCGCAGAACCAGGCTTTAATCTAAAAAATGAAGCCAACGTCTTTCAAACTCAGTTTGCCAACAATTCTACGGCAGACTTCCTAGTGAACGTTAAACTTGATTCCAATCACGAGATTGCCTGGAAGATGGACCAAGTTCAGAAGGTTGATTCGGTTAAAACCGACTCTTCGATTACCTACCCAGATATACTTCCGAATACAGATTTGGAGTACCTGCCTTATTCGGATGGACTCAAAGAAAACATCATCCTCAAGGAAAAGACTGCTCCCAATGCCTTTAAATTCATCCTGCAAACCAAAGGCTTAAAGCCCGCTGTTCAAAAAGATGGCAGTATTGCCTTGCAGGATGAAAAATCAGGGGAAACATTGTTAACATTACCGCCAGCGTATATGACCGATCAAAAGCAGAGGATCAGTAATGCTGTGAAGTTAACCCTTTCTTCTACGGAGAATCCTAATCAGTTTATTCTAAATGTCGTCGCTGATCTAAGTTGGTTAAATGATCCCGAGCGTTCCTATCCCGTTGTAGTGGATCCAGTGGTTACTAATGATAATATTACGGCTGAAGTCGGTGCCACTGGCACTGATACCTATATCGCTGAAGGTAGTCCTTATAAATATTACAACAACTCCTACATAACAACGGGTTGGGATGTTTATTATGGTCGAACTCGGTCTTTTATCAAGTTCCCCCTCCCAGCCATTCCGACTGGCGCAATTGTCACGGATGGTATATTCTCCCTTTACAAATATACGACTACAAGCCAGACTTCAGAAGAGCTTGCTGCTTTTAGAATTAAGTCTGCCTGGAATGCTCTAGACCTTAATTGGGCCAACCAGCCGGCCATTGATAATAATAATGAACAGACCCAAGCCTCGCTTATTTCCGTTCTGGGTAGTCACCTAGGCTGGGTGAACTTTAACGTCTGGTCTATCGTCAAAGGCTGGTATAATGGCGGACTCCCAAACAATGGCTTCATGGTTGCTCATAATCAAGAAAATAATCCGTTATTTTTCTACTATACAAGTAATAACGGAAGTAACCAGCCCTTTCTTTCCATCACCTATATCACAGACCAAACAGGGCTAAACCCTTATTGGAGTTACGCTAATACGCCTATCGGTTCCGCGAATACGGATAACGGAAATTTCATTAGTTCGGTCGTGGATTTCTCCCTACCCGGTCGAGGAATTCCCAATAGCGTTACGAGAACGTATAACAGCCGTGGGATACTTGATGGTATCTTTGGTCAAAAATGGTTTTCTAATTTAGACATGCAGCTCGTGTCTAAACCATGGGGAAAGGTGCTTTTGGATTCAGCAGGGACAGAACGTCCCTTTATGCTTAAAAGTGACGGACAAACCTTCGCAGGGCCCAATAATTAGGGTGTACCGGTTACTTTGATAACATCCAGTTTGAACAAAGTCCTCAAATCAGAGGGTATAACCAACTGCAAAACTCCTCCTTTGTCAACGGGCTCTCCAAATGGATTCGATCCAGCAGCTATGCGGACGTCATATCCCAAGTAGGAGTCATCAATCTCCCCTCAACCGGAAGCACCTACCTGGAATCTCAAACCGTGATCCCGGTTAAACAAAACAAGGACTACACCTTAAGCGGAAATCTGACCACCGACCAAATGACAGCCACGTCAGGCTATGGTGCTACGTTCCAGGTCTTACTCTACAATGAATCAGGAACTCTCGTAGAAACGTTTAAGTCCAAAGTCGTCTCTGAAACCACTAACATGGCTAAATATGTCCTACCCTTTAAAGCATCTGTCAACGGAACCGCTAAAGTCCGCTTAGACATGACCGGTGCTAAAGGGATTGCTAAGTTTGATAATCTTCGCTTTGACAACGGGCGTGAAACGGTATCATCGAACTATGATGTCCAAGCGAATTATGTCGTTGACACCACGAATCAGCTTGGGAAAACCGTAAGCTATGCCAATAACGCCTATGGCCAAGCAAACTCAGTTACCTCCCCGAGTGGCGAAGTGATTCAATACGCCTATGACGGTCAAGGGAGTTTGCGTAAGGTCACAGACAACGCCGAACTACGTATACCCTGGATGCCAACGGGAATGTCTTAAGTGTCAACACCAAGACCCCCACCGGCACGATCTACAACCAAAGTTCGTTCGTTTATGATGCCAAGAACAATCTCAAAGAAGAGAAGGACGCTGCTAGTACGATCGCCAGCAGTTATGCTTACGATGTGAATGGACGGCTTGCCAAGAAAACGAATGCTAGCGGAAGCACAGTCAGCTTAGGTTATGGTCCGTTAGGGTTGCTTAAAGCTCTAAGCTTCTCCAGCAATGAAATTTACGGCTACAGCTATGACTTAGAAGGGCGGCGGACTCAAGCAACCGTCGCTAATGGCCCTACCATCACTCATAAATTCGATTATGGGTATGATGCGGTAGGAAATCTTATCAGCTATATAGAAAAAGGTGGAAGCGACAACATCCTTGGGAAGATCACGAAACCCGCAGCAGGAGAAATGTATTCGAAGACCGATCAACTGATCGGATTTGACCTCACGTTAGGAACGACGGCTACAATCCCTTACGCGTTCTTCTATTCGTCGAATAAGTTAGTCGAGAAAGTCTCCTCAGCGGGCAAAGACACCCTCTTTAAGTACGATGAGGGCAGCAAGCTGAAAATCCAAACCAATGCCAACGGCGTCCAAGATCGTCTTGATTACAATGAGGGTAATCAGCTGACTGGAACATCGAGCGTTAATTCCAGTGGAACAAAAACGTTGTCGAGTCAGTATGCTTATGATTCAGATGGGCGACTTGTGAAAATCACAGGTATCGGCCCGGGAAGCCCTTCAGCGGACACTGGACAAAATTAACCGAAACCAACAAGACTGCCAGTTATGCCTGATCAACCACGACTAAATTCGGCCAAAAATCCGTCAGTATTTCCAACCCCACAGGCTGGGCCATCGTTGGTTCGGACAAGTTCTCCTACACAGCCGGAGACAAGTATATTGTCAGCGGTTCTGCAAAAACAACGAATACCACGAATACTGCCGTTGTTAAAGTGGAATTTTTTGACTCAGCCAATACTTGGCTGGGCCAGCAAACCGCTTATCAGTTACAAGGAACCCACGCCTGGACCCGGGTCCAGGCAGTGGTCGACAGTGTACCGGCTAATACAACCCAACTAAAAGTATCTGTCGACAGACTTAATCAGTGCTATATGAATGAAAAATATATTATGAAACGTGCTATAAATAGCATTTACCTTTTAATACGCTTATGGTATAATTTGGGTAACTACAAGGGACGGCAAAACCAGTAGCTTATAGGAAATATGAAAAAGTGATAAGTGAAAAATAATAAAGTGGTAGGGTTTAAATGAATAAAGTTTACGGCTACGCCAGGGTAAGTGAAAAGGAACAAAATCTGGATCGCCAATTGGTAGAATTAGAAAAGTATGTTGCTAATGAACGCGATATCATCACAGATAAAGCCATTGCTAAAGATTTCAACCGAGTTGGATATATGTCGTTAAGGGACACTTTACTACGATCCGGTGATACTCTTGTCGTTAAGGAACTGGATCGTCTTGGTCGTGATATGAACATGATTAAGGAAGAGTGGAACACGTTGCTCAAAAAGGGCATTGATATTATTGTGGTTGATACACCCATCCTTAATACTGTGGGTAAGGATTCCTTAGAAAAAAATCTTATCAGTAATATAGTATTTGAATTACTTAGTTATATGGCGCAAAAGGAACGAGACAAAATCAGATCACGGCAAGCGGAAGGTATTGCAGCTTTGAAGTTGAGAAATGGTGGTAAGGGGATTGGAAGGCCAGTCACTATTAAAATCGACGATAAATTTTTGGACACTTACAAACGATGGAAAGCGAATGAGATGACAGCCGTTAAAGCTACGAATATGCTTGGGTTAACTAAATCTACGTTTTATAGGAAGGTAAGAGAATACGAAGGGGATCACAATTCAACTTGACACATTCATTTATTTTGTAAAGGATGATATTAACCATGACTGACAAATATAATTTAACTCTGGAGCAAAATAGCTTTCTGGCCAAAAAGCTAATTGCTGAGAGTATCTATAATAGTGCAAAACTTGAAGGATGTAACGTGACATTTCCCGACACACAGACTATTCTAGATGGAATGAGTGTTCCCAATATTAAAATATCGGACATCGAATGCGTTTTGAATTTGAGAGACGCTTGGAATTTCCTCTTAAAAAACTTAGAGCAGCCGTTTGATCTTGGATTTGCTTGCAAAATTAACTCCTTTGTATCAAGGAATGAATCTCTTGAATGGGGAGTTTTGCGAAATGGTAATGTAGGTATTTCAGGTACCGATTATGTTCCACCGACACCGATTAAGGAGAGTGTTATTAGGGAAATAGAAAAAATTAGCAACATTGAAAGTGTCACTGACAAGGCAATTCGATATTTTTTGTGGGGTATGCGTAGTCAATTATTTTGGGACGGTAACAAGCGAACCAGTATTTTATGCGCAAACAAGATTCTCATTATGAACGGCAAAGGTATTTTGAGCGTCAAGGAACAGGATTTGAGAGAGTTTAATCAACGATTAACGGAGTTTTATAATACAAATGACTATACATTAATTGAAGGCTTTATCTATGACCAATGCATCCGGGGGATCGATTTCAACAAATCCCTCTAATCTCTAAAGCGGATACAGCCGACATACGTGTAAAAATAGGCTGCATTCTGGAATGACAACGGAACCGCTAAAGTCAGGAGTACACTATTTCAATTCTGTCTATCAGCAAATAAGCAAGCTCTAAGTTGACAAAATATAATTATATTTGTAGAATGTAAAGATAAATGCTAATAAATATGTAAAATATTCGCGATACCTTTTGGAAAGATCCTGAGTCACTCTTTCTCCAGGGAGGGCTAGCAAGACTGAAACTAGCCTGAGAGATACTCAGTAGGACACCTGAAAGGGAGTATTTTTTACAACGGGTGGTCCCGTTATAGACTGTAAAGTGGGCGGAGAAACTCCGTCAATTAGGGTGGCACCACGAGAAGTTCTCGTCCCTTGCGCAAAGCAAGGAACGAGGACTTTTTTTTACTGTCAGTAGGGGCAATTCATGAATTGCCCGTACAAGTTATCTTAGAGTCAAAAAGGAGGAATAAAATATGACGATTCAGCGTCCGAAAGGAACTCAGGATCTGTTGCCGGGAACGGTTGAGCAATGGCAATATCTCGAAGAAACTATGCGGACTGTTTGTCGTGAATATGGGTATGACGAGATACGTACACCGATGTTTGAAGCAACAGAACTTTTTCAGCGGGGGGTTGGACAAACTACCGATATTGTCAAGAAGGAAATGTACACCTTTTTAGATAAAGGGGATCGTTCGATGACTTTGCGGCCAGAATTGACCGCATCAGTGTGCCGTGCTTATGTTGAAAATAAGCTTTACGGACAACCCCAACCGATTAAACTTTTTTATATTGGCCCTATGTTTCGCTATGAACGACCTCAAAGCGGACGTTTTCGTCAGTTTCATCAATTCGGAGTTGAGGTGTTGGGGGCAGATCAAGCCGTGGTTGATGCAGAAGTGATCAGTTTAGTGTGGGATTTATATAAACGACTCGGACTTACCAAGCTTGAAGTCCATGTTAATTCGGTGGGGTGTCCATTGTGTCGTCCAAAGCACCGGGCACAACTACAAGAATTTTTAACCACACGACGCGACGGTCTTTGTAAGGACTGTCTAGACCGATTTGAGCGCAATCCATTGCGCATCTTAGATTGCAAGAACCCTGCCTGTCAGGCGGCCACTATCGGGGCCCCGACAACTCGTGATACCCTTTGCGAGGACTGCAATACCCATTTTGAGAAGGTTTTAATCTTCTTAGAGGCTGCAGGAGTGGTTTGTCGAGTTAATCCGCGCTTAGTACGGGGGCTGGATTATTACACAAAAACAGCTTTTGAAGTAATGGTGGAAGAAATCGGAGCGCAAAGTGCTATTTGCGGTGGTGGGCGGTATGATGGGTTGGTTGAAGAAATCGGTGGCCCTCCGACACCCGGCTTCGGTTTCGCCATGGGGTTGGAGCGAATCTTAGCGGCACTCCAAGTTCAACATAAACTTCCAGAGGAGAAACCCAAGGTGTTCGCAATGTTGGTTGCACTAGGCGAAAAAGCCCAAATTGAGGGGTTTTCGCTCCTTAGCACTTTAAGGGCTCAAAGTATACCTGTGAGTATGGATCTACTTAATCGAAGCTTGAAAGCCCAACTAAAAGCGGCTGATCGCCAAGGAGCTCGATATGCGTTTATTCTTGGAGAACAAGAATTAGAGGAAAAAGTGCTCCTTATACGTGATTTGACGTTAGGAGAACAAAACCAGGTACCGCTTAGTAAGGCAATCGAAGAAATAAACAAGATGTATCAGAGAGGTGTTAACGAATGACAATATTTTCAGAGCGAGTTGAAAATCAGAAGTTAGGGTTAGAAAAAGTCGGCGAAGTCGTTCGTTTACTTGGATGGGTACAGAGACGTCGTGACCACGGAGGATTGATTTTTGTCGATTTGCGAGATCGCTCAGGCATGGTTCAGGTGGTTTTTGGTCCGGAGAATATGGGAGCAGGATTTGCCCTCGCAGAAAGCCTTCGTTCCGAATTTGTAGTTTCCATCCTAGGTAAAGTGATTGCTCGGCCTCAGGGAATGATTAATGTGAACTTAGCTTCTGGTGAAATAGAAGTTATTGCTGAGTCGTTGGAAATATTAAACGGCTCGAAAACCCCTCCTTACTATATTGTCGATCAGGTTGATGTAGATGAAACGGTGCGCTTAAAGTACCGTTATCTGGATTTGCGCCGTCCTGAAATGCAGAATGTGTTCAAGATTCGCCATCGAGTCACCCAAATAATGCGCAATTTCTTCGACAGTCAAGGCTTTTATGAAATCGAAACCCCCATGCTCACTAAATCCTCACCAGAAGGTGCCCGGGACTACCTCGTTCCTAGTCGTGTACGACCAGGAGAATTCTATGCCTTGCCTCAGTCCCCCCAAATCTATAAGCAACTCCTCATGGTTGGAGGAATGGAGAAGTATTTTCAAATTGTTCGTTGTTTCCGGGATGAAGATCTTAGAGCGGATCGTCAACCGGAATTCACACAGCTTGATGTGGAGATGTCTTTTGTGGAAGTGGAAGATATTTTACCCATGATGGAACGATTAATGGTGCAGATTTTTTCAGAGACGATTGGGCAAAAGGTTGCAATGCCCTTCCCTCGTATGACTTATAAGGATGCAATGGATCGTTATGGATCGGATAAACCGGATACACGCTTTGGCATGGAACTAATCGATGTGGGAGACCTCGTGGGCAAGACGGGCTTTAAAGTGTTTGCCAATACGGTGGCTAACGGCGGGAGCGTGAAATGCATCTGTGCCAAAGGGTGCTCATCACTTCCACGCCGCGAGATTGATGAACTTGGAAAGTTTGTAAGCACTTATCGGGCGAAGGGGTTGGCTTGGATTGTACTGGGTGAAGAAGGGATCAAATCACCCATTGCTAAGTTCTTTACAGAAGTGGAAATGAATGCTTTACTTGAACGCACTCGTGCCGAGACCGGCGATATCGTATTCTTTGTCGCCGATACGTACTCGATCGTCTCGGATGCCCTTGGTCATCTGCGTTTGGAATTGGCAAAGCGATTAGGGCTCATTCCAGAAGATACAATGAATTTCTTATGGGTTACAGAATTCCCTCTTTTAGAATATGATGATGAGCAACAACGTCACATTGCCATTCACCATCCTTTCACAGCACCGATGGATGAAGATTTGCCACTCCTCGAAACAGAGCCGCTTAGGGTTCGGGCCAAAGCGTATGATATGGTACTCAATGGCACAGAGCTGGGAGGAGGGAGTATTCGGATTCATAAGCGAGGAATACAGGAGAAGTTGTTCGATTTATTAGGATTATCCAAGGAAGAAGCGGTGGACAAATTCGGGTATCTTCTAGAAGCTTTTGAATATGGGACCCCACCTCACGGTGGAGTTGCTTTTGGGCTCGATCGGATGATTATGCTCTTAACAGGAAAGGATAACATTCGAGACGTAATAGCCTTTCCAAAAACGCAAAGCGCTTCAGATTTAATGGCTCAGGCTCCTTCGACGGTTGCGGAAAAACAATTAAAGGAATTGCATATCAAGACGGTTATCGAACCCTTAAAGTAGTAATAATTATTATTTCAAAAACCGTTTGACAGAGAGGGGGGTTATTAGCTATAATAGGATTATAGCTACCCCCTTAGGGTATCGGAGGAATGCGTGGCATGCCAAATTCAACCCCTTATACAGAATCCAAAGAGGACCTCATTCGCAGGCTCAAAAAAATTGAAGGTCAAGTTAAAGGTATTCAGCGTATGGTTAACGAAGACAAGTACTGTGTAGATGTGTTAATACAAGTGGCCGCAGTCCGGGCCGCGATTAACCGAGTGGGCACGATTGTTTTTGAACATCATTCGCGAAGATGTATGCTAAAAGCCGTTGAGAACAGTGACCAGGAAGCAGCGATCGAGGAGCTAATCGGGGTGCTAACAAAATTTATTAAGTAAGTCGTATTCGACTAATTAGGAGGAATTGTTAATGGCAGGTGCAAATGTTAAGACCTTTACTACTGCAAACTTTGAATCGGATGTTTTGAAATCTGAGCAAGCGGTGTTGGTAGATTTTTGGGCTCCGTGGTGTAGTCCATGCCGCATGGTAGCTCCCGTTATTGATGAACTTGCCGATGAGTATGTCGGCCGAATTGTTATTGGAAAGCTCAATGTTGATGAAAATGGTCCTATTTCACAGCAATATGGAGTCATGAGTATACCTACACTGGGAATTTTTAAAGGGGGCAAGATGGTTGACAAAATCACTGGTTTCCGTGGAAAACCGGATCTTGTCAAAATGCTTAACGCCCAGCTCTAATTCTTAGTTCACGTCTTTAGTCAAAGCTGACGGAAAAAAAGGAAGCGATGCCCAAACAAACGTGGGTATCGCTTCCTTTGAAAGTACGGGGAATTGACCTCAGACGGTGCGGTGCTCTTTTCCCATTTGTGAGGGGATGAAAAACGATTGACCTTGGATATTGGGAGGGAGATAGGTTTGTTCGACCCAGTGGTTGGGGTAGGCGTGAGGGTAGAGATACCCTTGACCGTGTCCCAATTTGCTTGCTCCAGGGTAGCTACTGTCTCTAAGGTGAGTGGGAACTTCCCCTGTGGGTTGTTGTTTAACATAAGCTAGGGCGCGGTCAATGCTTTCGACGGCGCTATTACTTTTGGGTGCAGTGGCGATGGCTAGAACAGCTTGGGCTATGGGAATCCTCGCCTCAGGCATGCCTAACCATTCGAGAGCATTGGCCGCAGCATGCGCTTGAAGCATGACTGTAGGATCAGCGAGTCCAACGTCTTCGGAGGCATGGACAATAATCCGACGTATGATGAAACGAGGGTCTTCCCCACTTTCAAGTAACACAGCTAACCAATAGAGCGCAGCGTCTGGGTCCGAGCCACGCATACTTTTAATAAATGCGGAAATGATGTCATAATGATTATCCCCAGTTTTATCGTACCGGAGGGCTCTTTGCTGTATCGATTCTTCCGCTATCTCGAGGGAAATGCGGCGAACACCGTTTTCTGGTGGGGTCGTAAGTACGGCTAACTCTAAGGCATTAAGGGCGCGCCGTAAATCCCCGTTGGCATAATTGATCCAGTGCTCCCAAGCTTCAGGAGTAATCTCTACCTGATATCGGCCCAGGCCACGTTCGGTGTCTTTCAAGGCTTGTTCCAGGCCATGGCGGATTTCTGAAGGAGTGAGAAGTTCTAGACGGAAAAGAGTGGAACGGCTCAGAAGCGCCGAATTAAGTTCGAAGAAAGGGTTCTCCGTCGTAGCTCCGATAAAGGTAATGGTACCGTTTTCAACGGCAGGAAGGAGTGCATCTTGCTGTCCTTTATTAAAGCGATGAACTTCGTCGCAGAAAACTAAGGTGCGTTTCCTGTAGAGGTGAAGCTCATCAGTAGCCTGCAAATTGATTTCACGTATGTCTTTGACACCTGATGTGACGGCATTAATGCGGATAAAACGTGACGTGGTTTTAGCCGCTATGACTTGTGCTAAGGAGGTCTTACCCGTGCCTGGTGGGCCATAGAGGATTAAAGAAGAAACACGGTCCGCTTCAATGGCTCGACGTAAGAGCTTTCCGACGCCAAGAATATGACTTTGTCCGATATAATCCTCGAGCGTTCTTGGTCGCATACGCTCTGCTAGGGGGGCGACCAAATGTTGATCAAAGGTCGCAGAAAAAAGATCCATAGTCTAAATCACATTCCTTCCTAACCTCTCGGGACATCTTAAGAGAAATCTGCTTCTCCAAACTTGCACTAACTTGCATTATAACATGTGAGTCTCACATCTGCTTAACCACAATAGTGAACGAAATTCCAGAATAATAAAACAATAGTAAATTAGTTGGGTATTCCCTTGACAAATCCCGAGTGTTTTTATAAGATATACAAAGAAAGCTCTTATAAATCAAGTAGGGGTTAACTCTGGAAAGGGGGAGGTGAGTGTACTGAAACTCTCGACCAAAGGTCGGTATGGTGTTAAAGCCATGTTCGATTTAGCTCAACATCTGGGTGAAGGGCCGACTTCGTTAAAAAGTATTGCGGAGAGACAGGGCATCTCCGAACATTATCTAGAGCAACTCGTGTCCGGATTGCGCAAAGCGGGTTTAGTAAAGAGTGTTCGTGGCGCGCAGGGCGGGTATTTATTAGGCAGAGAACCGGGTAAGATAAGAATCGGAGATATTATTCGAGTGTTAGAAGGGCCAATAGCTCCTGCCGATTGTGTATCCGAGGAGGACCCTGAATCTTGCGTTAAAGCGGAGTATTGTGTTACCCGGATAATCTGGGAGAAAGTACGAGACGCAATTGCAGATGTTCTAGATTCCATCACACTTGAAACCATGCTTGAAGACGCTAAAAAGCGTGAAGCGGACAGAAGCTTATATATGTACCATATTTAGGCTCATTAAAAATTTTGAAATGTATGCTAGGGAGGGAACCCAATGAAGCGTATTTATTTAGACCACAGCGCAACCACTCCAGTTGACCTGGAAGTTGCTGATTTAATGATGACATATTATACCGAAAAATATGGCAATCCTTCAAGTGTACACGGTTTTGGTAGAGAGGCTAAACAAGCTTTAGAAGAGGCCCGCCGTCAAGTTGCCGAGTTGATCGGAGCCACCCCTCAGGAAATAATCTTTACCAGTGGTGGCACTGAAGCTGATAATCTAGCGATTTTAGGCACAGCCGAGGCTATGCGTAAAAAGGGTAAGCATCTTATTACATCAGCCATTGAACACCATGCAGTCCTCGAAACTTGTGAATATTTAGCTAAAAACGGATTTGAGCTAACAGTTATCCCAGTGGACGCTGAAGGGATTGTCTCGGTTGAAGACGTCCGCAAGGCAGTTCGGCCTGATACTATCTTAATTAGCGTAATGCATGCTAATAACGAAGTCGGAGCAATCCAACCGATTGTTGAAATTGGCAACCTTGCGAAGGAACTTGGCATTACGTTTCATGTAGATGCAGTTCAGTCTCTCGGGAAAATACCTATTAATGTCAAAGAAATGAATATTGACCTGCTGACGGTGTCTAGTCACAAAATTTACGGACCAAAAGGAGTAGGCGCTCTTTATATTCGTAAGGGGGTACGCATTGTTCCTCTGGCTCACGGGGGAAGTCAAGAAAAGAGACGTCGTTCGGGGACCGAGAATACGCCGGGAATCATCGGCTTTGGCAAAGCCTGCGAATTGATCGGAAAGCGGATGGCCGAAGAATCTAAGCTCCAAACGAAACTGCGCGACAAACTTATGAACGGTATCGTTGAACGCATTGAATACGTGAAGGTGAATGGGCCGACCGGAGAAAAGCGCTTATCAAACAATGTAAACGTCAGTATTCGGTTTGTTGAAGGGGAGTCTTTGTTACTTTCACTCGACATGTTGGGAATAGCGGCTTCTAGCGGATCTGCTTGCACCTCAGGTTCTCTTGATCCCTCTCATGTCTTGCTTGCCATGGGTCTAGTCCATGAGATCGCCCACGGTTCCCTCAGATTTTCTTTAGGACGTCAAAATACGGAAGAAGAGATTGATTTTTTGCTTGAACAATTGCCGAAGATTGTAGAGCGTTTGCGCATGATGTCCCCTCTTTATGATCAAGTCATTCATGCAAATTGAAGCACAGTGAACGCGTCTAACTAAAGTTTGAACCTCGAGACTTCAGTGAGAGAGTCTCAAGATTGGATAAAAGGAGTGGACTACAAGATGTATACAGAAAAAGTAATGGACCATTTTACAAATCCTCGTAATGTTGGGGAAATAGAAAATCCGGATGGTGTCGGTGAAGTTGGGAATGCCAAGTGTGGAGACATTATGCGTATTTATTTAGATATTGAGGGAGACATTATTAAAGACGTTAAGTTTAAAACATTTGGCTGCGGTGCAGCGGTTGCTACCAGCAGTATGGTCACCGAAATGGTCAAAGGAAAAACGATTGATGAAGCCATGGTGATTTCTAATGCAGCAGTAGCCGAGGCCTTAGGAGGACTTCCCGAAACGAAAATGCACTGTTCGAACTTGGCTGCGGATGCACTTCATAAGGCAATTGAGAATTATAAAGATAATCAGTTAAAAAAGGAATAGATGAATATGGGTCTAACAACCAAACCAAAAGTAGTTGTGGGTATGAGCGGTGGTGTGGATAGTTCCATGGCCGCCGCTTTGCTCCAAGAAGAGGGCTATGATGTTATCGGGATTACCCTGCAGATTTGGGAAGCTTCCGGGCCAGAGGTGGAAGGGGGGTGTTGCTCCAATTCTGCCATTGATGATGCTCGACGGGTTGCCTTCATACTAGGAATTCCCCATTATGTTATGAATTTTCGTCCGTATTTTGAGAAGACTGTCGTGGATTATTTCACTCGATCTTATTTGGCGGGAGAAACGCCAAATCCTTGTTTGGCCTGTAATAAGCATGTTAAATTTGGTGAGATGCTTCGTAAAGCCCGCGGATTGGGAGCAGAGTACATAGCCACTGGTCATTATGCGCAAGTCTTACGAGATCCAGATAGCGAACGATTTTTATTAACGAAAAGTGCTGATTCAAGGAAAGATCAGACTTATGCACTTTACATGCTAACTCAAGAACAGTTAGCCCACACCCTTTTCCCCTTAGCTGAATACCCGAAGGAACAAATTCGGAAAATGGCTAATGAAAGAGGTCTAGGGGTAGGAAACAAACCTGACAGCCAAGAGATATGTTTTGTTCCAGACGATGACTATGCTTCTTTTGTTAGAGCACGCTCGAGAGACATAGTTAAACCGGGAAATTTTGTAGATCTTTTGGGAAACAATTTAGGCAAACACCAAGGAATCATCCACTACACGGTTGGGCAGCGAAAAGGCCTCGGAGCATCTTTCGGAAAACCGATGTTTGTGGTGGGTCTGAATCCTCAAAGTAATGAGGTCGTATTAGGGGATAATGCAGACGTGTTTACAGATACGCTGTGGGCCATTGATTTAAACTGGATATCCATCCCGAATTTACAAGGGCCTCTCAAAGTAGAAGCAAAAATTCGTTATAATTCATCAGGAGTTGTGGCTACGATTTATCCTGGGGAAACAGGGGCAGAGCATGAAGTGATGGTCCGTTTTGACGAACCGCAGCGTGCAGTGACTCCGGGGCAAGCAGTTGTCTTTTATCATGGAAATATAGTAGTTGGCGGGGGAACCATTATCTCTGATCCACGTGGTCGCCGCTAAGTAGGGTTCAGATATTTAGCAGCATATGACATGAATGAATTATATAATTCTAGGGCAGAGTATAAATAGGAATTTTTTGTGAGGTGAAAGACGCATGCGACGCATTAGAGAGATTGTCGGACTACCCGTTTTAGATTTAAAAACTGGGAACTCAATTGGGTGGGTACAAGATCTGGTCTTAGATAATGATAAAGACGAGGTCGTTGGCGTTCTCTTAGAAGGCGGGCACTTCTTTCATTCGGAAAAGGGAATTCCTCGAAAGGCCATCATGACAGTGGGAAAGGATGCCATTACGGTGTGCAGCAAAACTGTCGAGGAACTTAAGGGCACACGGTGGTCTGACAAAGTAGGCAATGAAGTGTATACCCAAGGTGGAGAAGCACGAGGGACGATTGAAGATGTTTTTCTCGATGATACCGCGGAAAAAATGGTGGGCTTTGAGGTTTCTGATGGGCTCTTCGCTGACCTACTTCATGGCAGGGGAATGATTCTTAGACCCCATGTTATGATCGATGGAAAAGATATTTTGATCGTTGATAATCAAGTATCCCCCTTGGACCAAGCTAATGAAGGGGGAATACTAACATGAATTGTCCAGTTTGTAGTGGACGAGCAATTGGTAAAGTAGGAGTAGAGCAATTCTATTGTTGGGATTGTTGCGTCGAATTCGCTACTCAAACCGACAAAGTGGTTATTTATGATCTCGCTGAGGACGGTTCACTGGTGGCATGGGATGATCCAGCTCTAGAGGACATAACTCTTCAAGGCAGCGAAGTGGACCTTTCCTGTATAGCTATACAATAATCTATGCAAACGAATAGGGCCGTATAAATGGCTAGTTAAGCGCGCATGGCGCGCTTTTTTATACTATCAGAAAGTATATTGCGCCAGGATAAGTCTGGTAAAGGGGAATGCTCATGGGCTGAAACCTTTAGGAGGAACCTAGC
>MCHG01000093.1_pt1 | contig 57688 bp, 63 predicted proteins | sample 787351 | NCBI WGS metagenome assembly MCHG01 (sample SAMN05430296, study PRJNA330682) | permafrost metagenome | biome: Cold desert; feature: permafrost; material: soil; isolation source: enrichment culture inoculated with soil incubated with H2/CO2 at 20 degrees... ... | reverse complement strand
ATAAAAATACCCGATATCATCAGCAAAACCAATGAGTTCGGGTTATATCAATATAAAATTAGCTGCAGAACCGTGGAGCTAAAAGGCCGTACAACCCATTTACAAATGGGAAGAAAGAATATATTATATAAATAGATAGAATATTATGTATAGGGAGGAAATATCATGAAAAAAGTAACCTTTTTTATAATATTAGTAGTTTTTACTCTTATGTTCGGTTTACTCTCTTGTGTATCAGCTGACGGGGACTCAAAAACCATTGAGATGATGGATAAAACCGATGCAAAGATTTACGCAGAGATAGAGAAGGCAGTCGGAAAAGTAGATAAAGAAAATGCTGACTTAGATAAGATTATTGAGGCGCTTATTGAGAAAACAGAAAAGATAGCAGATAAAATGGTAGAAAAAGCTGCTAAAGATGGTGTTTTAGTTGAGAAAACTTACATAGAGGTTGAAATCGGTGGTAGAATAGTACTAGTTGATCCACTTAGGGTAGTAGGTAATTAGCCTATAATTGAGAGGTTTATTTAATGCAAGGATTTTACATAGGAAGCAGAAATCAGTGCCTAGGGAAGGTAGCAAAGAAAACTGAAGAGTTGACTTTATTAGCTAGAGGAGACGGGACAGATATAATGCTTCAAAAGATTGAAGCAGATAAGCTTTTAACTGTTGATCCTGGAGATAATGAAGATTTATTAGAGTTCTTCTATATATTGGAAGGCTCTATTTCTTATGAAGAAGGAGACTTATCTATAATTATAGATAAGGGTGACTATTTTCATGTGCATAATTTAGGAAACACCGTATTTTTAAAAACAATTACTGATGTAACAATACTTTATATTTCTTCTCAACCAGTATTTCATTTGCTCAGTAATGAAATAAACCAGCTCACAGAAATGGCAAAATCAGTAGAAAAGAAAGATATGCATACCAATGATCACAACAATAGGCTGGGTGATTATGCTTGTAAGGTAGCAAAAAAGTTAGGTCTTTCTGATACTCAAACAGAAAGACTATATTATGCCTCGGTTTTCCATGATATTGGGAAAATATATGTACCTGATGAAATATTAAAAAAACCTGATAAATTAACAAATGAAGAATTTCAAGTTATAAAAAAACACCCTAGTGACGGTAGAGATATTGTAAGCAAAACATTTTTGGGCGAGATAGGCAATATCATAGAGCAACATCATGAGAGAACAGATGGCTCTGGGTATCCTTTAGGATTAAAAGAGGATGAAATATGTATAGAAGCTAAAATCATAGCAGTTATTGATAGCTATGATGCAATGACAACGAATAGGCCCTATAGGAAAGCTTTGGATGTAAAGGTTTCGTTAGAAGAGATAAGATCCTTGATTGGAAAGCAATATGATGAGGAAGTAGTTAATACATTTGAAAAGGTCCTTCAAGAAGAAGGCATAATATAAAAAACCGTTGTGAAGCGGTTTTTTTGATTAACTGGAAAGAAAAGAGGATTGTTTATAAATAGTTAGTATATTTATAGACAAGTACAAATACTATTTAGATAAATACAATTTAATAGATAGGAGATTTCAATGAGATACGAAGGATCAATTTATAGGCCACCAAGTGAAGCATATAGCCTTATCCTCCAAATAACTGTAGGTTGCTCTCATAATAAATGCACATTTTGCAGTATGTATAAGGATAAAAAATTTAGAATAAAAGATATGCGAGAAGTTAAAGAAGACTTGCTTGAAGCAAGTAAAAGATATAAAGATGTAAGAAGAATTTTTCTAGCGGATGGTAATGCATTGGCTATGAAAACAGTAGATTTAAAAGAAATATTATTGTATATAAAAGAGCTTTTTCCTGCTTGTGAAAGAGTTGGAATATACAGTGCACCTAAGGACATTCTCCGCAAAAGCGATGATGAACTTGCATTACTAAAAGGTGCTGGATTGGGCATAGCTTATCTTGGTGTAGAGTCGGGAAGTGACATCATATTAAATAATATAAATAAAGGTGTTACTGCCGCTGAGATGATAGAAGCTGGCAAGAAAATGATGCGTTCAGGGATTAAGCTTTCAACAACCCTTATTTCAGGACTTGGGGGGAAGTTGCTTTGGAAGGAACATGCCGTAGCATCGGCAAAAGTTATTAGTGCCATAAACCCTGATTATTTAGGGCTACTAACTTTGCTCTTAGAATCAGGAACAGAGATGTACCAACAAGTAGAAAAGGGAGAGATAGAACTTTTAACTCCAAAAGAAATCATGATGGAGACTTATGAATTTTTAAACAATGTCAATGTTAAAAACTGCATATTTAGAAGCAATCATGCATCGAATTATGTTGCCCTTGAAGGCAATCTACCTGGTGATAAACATAAGCTTTTACAGCAGCTTGAAAGTATTGTTGAGAAAGACTTTGATTATAAAGGTGAATTTTTTAGAAGATTGTAGTGTGATAAATAAACTTGTATGAAATGAGGAGTTTTATGAAGTTAACAGATAAAACAAAACAAATCTTACTTCTCATGGTTCTATTTATTATCGCAGTAAAGTTTTGGAACACAATGTTCATCTATCCTATTAAAGTTTTTGTAGTTATACTTCATGAAATGAGTCATGGAATGATGGCCTTAGCCTTAGGGGGAAGAATAGTCGAAATACAGATTAGTCCTAATATTGGTGGTGCCTGCGCTTATACTATACCTAACAGCAAAGCGGCTCAAGTCCTTGTTTCTAGTGCTGGCTATATAGGAAGCATGGTATGGGGGGCGTTGATACTTGTTGCATCTTTTAGAGTTAAAAAAAACAAGCATATAACAATGATAATAGGTTTGTTTACACTTATTCTCAGCATATTTGTTTCAAAAACAGGAGAAATATTTGGAATAGTATTTTGTCTTGGCTTTACACTTTTTATGATTTTTTCCTATAAATATTTAGCAGATTGGTTTCACGACTATATGGTTAAATTTTTGGGACTTACTAGCTGCCTGTATGTGATACTTGATATAACAAATGATTTGATCCTTCAAACTGGTTTAGGAAGCGATGCCGATCAGATAGGTGCTATAATAGGGATTCCCTCTATATTAATAGGAATTTTGTGCATAGTAGTATCAAGCTACATATTGTTTATTTCACTTCGTTTTTGCTTCGGTGGAAAAAGGCGAATTTATAAGCATAACGGAAAGAGTAGTAAGTTATTTGATTAAATAAATAGATCAGAAGTTGCAGCCAAAAATAAAATTTTGCTGCAACTTCTTTATTTAAAAAGAACTTTTAGGCGAAGTTATTGATTTAAGAGAGATACCTTCAGCAGTAGGAGGCTCGATGACTGGAGGGGTGGGAGAAACAGATTATCCTCCCATGAGTGCCCTACTTTAGTATGGAACCATATATGTAGATATGAGTTGGATAGCTGTAAATAGTTTTTGTATAAAATGTAAAAAGGTGAAGATAATTGATTAACTCAATTATTTTCACCTTAAGTATTTAAAATTCAGGAATCTCACTATTCGGAAAGTAGGGGAATCTCGCTTGTAACCATTCTGCAGTTGCCTGTAAAAATAGCGCCCTCATCTACTATGATATTTCTAACAACAATATCACCGTTTACCCTTGATGAAGGTGTTAGATGAAGCTGTGAACTTACTTCTACGTTACCGTCGATTATACCAGCACAGTGAACATTATCGGCTTTTACATTTCCAAATATTGAACCTTCCTCACCTATTGTAACGTTTCCAGAAACGGAGAGCTCACCTTTTAGTTTGCCATCAACTCTTATGGTTCCCCCACCAGTGATTGCTCCTTCAAAAATAGTACTTTTACCTATTAGCGTATCAATTTTTTCGAAATCAGGAGCAGATTTTTTGTTTCCCCCAAACATAGGTATACCACCTTTCGTGTTTATTTTTTTGCATCTTTTAGTCCAACAGCACTTTTAACTTCGTCAAGAAGCTTTGCATTTTCTTCAAGTTGAGTTTTTACGCCCGAAGTACTTTTTTCAAGCCCTTCTATTTTTTGTTTCTGAGAAGTATTTATTTTATCTAATTCTTGTATTTTTTTGCTGCTTTCAATATGCTCTGCTTTGAGAGCTGAAAGTGTGTTCGTGGATATGTAGGTAAAAATGATGCCAGCTACCACTATAAACGTAAATGCAATTGGAAGCCATAAAGGAATTCGGAAGGATTTTACTGAAGTCTCATCATCAGGTATGTACATAAATGTGGCATGAGGCATCTTTTTCTTAGCAAATGCTTTTTTCAATATATCACCTCTACTATGATATAATTCAATACTACTATTTTAGAATAAAAACACATGGATGTATAGTCCTAAATTTAAGATTGCCAATATTCCATAAAATGAATAAACATTCTCAATGGTAAAATACTAAAATATTATGAATTAATTGATAGACTGAGATAAGTATAGTAAAATCTAAGTATGTGAGATAATTTTTGCATACTTAGATTTTACTGAAGTCAAAGTTGTTTGGCAAAGATGGGGGTGATTATTTGACTGGTTTTAAAAGATATGCTTCGCTAGCAGTGTTAGTAGTATTTGGAGTATGCTTAGGCAGCTTGACTCTTTCTTTTGCATTTAATGGTTTAAAATTGACCTCTGTAATAGTTAGCAATTATATTTTTATGTGTTCTATGCTTATTTCTTTGACAGGTGCCTTAGGAATGATAGCGCCTTTTTTTGCATTAAAAAGAAAACTAAAGAAAACTCCAATAGGGCGAGATGTAGAGCATGAAGTGAAGTATGCTCATCTTTGGAAAACACTTTTTATTTCAGGAATTATATTACTTGCAATATCAATTTTGATGGTTACTGTATAGATTAAAAATGTTTGGATGTGGTATTAATTGAACATAGGAAAAGATTTTCTTCCTATATCAAAAGCAGATTTAGAGGAAAGAGCTATTGAACAGCTTGATTTTGTATATATAAGCGGAGATGCATATGTGGACCATCCCAGCTTTGGGCACGCTATTATAATGAGAGTTTTAGAAAACAGGGGCTATAAGGTTGGTGTAATTCCACAACCTGACTGGAAAGATCCAGATGCTTTTAAAGCACTAGGCAAACCAAGACTAGCTTTTTTAGTTTCTTCAGGTAATATTGATTCTATGGTGAATCATTATACTGCAAGCAAGAAACGAAGAGGTGAGGATCTTTATTCCCCAGGTGGAGAAAAAGGAAAAAGGCCTGATAGAGCGGTAGTCGTGTACTGCAATAAGATTCGAGAGGTCTATAAGGATGTGCCTATTGTTATAGGTGGAATAGAGGCAAGCTTGAGACGTTTCGCCCACTATGATTATTGGGATGACAAGGTTAGAAGATCCATACTTCTTGACGCTCAAGCGGATCTTTTGATATATGGAATGGGAGAAAACACAATAATAAGTATAGCAGAAGCTTTGGATTCAGGTATGGATATAAAATACATAACATATATAAATGGCACTTCCTACGTGTCTTCAGAGCTTGACAATATACCAGAAGCCATAGTTATACCATCCTTTGAAGAAGTGATGGAAAGCAAGAAAAAATATGCAAAGGCTTTTATGGTACAGGAAGAAGAGCAGGATTATCAAAGGGGCAAAGCTATCATTCAGCCCCATGGTGATAGATTTGTTATACAGAATCCTCCTCCAAGACCACTTACAGAGATTGAGATGGATGATGTGTATAATCTACCTTACACGAGGGACTATCATCCTTCTTATAAACAGGCAGGAGGAATACCAGCTTTAAATGAAATTAAATTTAGTATTACATCTCATAGAGGGTGCTATGGAGGTTGTTCTTTTTGTGCTCTTAATTTTCATCAAGGGAGAGTTATACAAAGTAGAAGTCGCCAATCCATAGTGGAAGAAGCGAAACTTCTCATCGAAGATAAAGATTTCAAAGGATACATACACGATGTTGGTGGTCCTACGGCCAATTTTAGAGAGAGAGCCTGTGATAAGCAGGAAAAGCATGGGGTATGCAAAGACAAGCAATGTATGCATCCATCACCCTGTAAAAACTTAAAGGTAAGTCATAAGGATTATCTAGAGCTTTTGAGAGAAGTGAGAAGCTTGCCTGGTGTAAAAAAGGTTTTTGTCCGCTCAGGGCTTAGATATGACTATATAGTGGCTGATCCGAGCAATGAGTTTATGAAAGAGCTTTGTGAGCATCACATAAGTGGACAGCTTAAAGTAGCCCCAGAGCATGTATCAGATAAAGTCCTTGATTTGATGGGAAAACCAAAAAGAGAAGTATATGATAAGTTTGTAAAGAAGTATTTCAATACCAATAAAAAGCTTGGGAAAGATCAATATTTAGTGCCATATTTGATCTCTGGTCATCCAGGTTCTGATATGAACGATGCCATTGAGCTTGCAGAGTATGTGAGAGATATGGGCTATAATCCAGAGCAAATAGCAGAGTTCTATCCAACTCCGGGAACTTTGTCTACTACCATGTATTATACAGAGCTTGATCCAAGAAACATGAAGCCAATATATGTAGTCAAGTCAATGGAAGAGAAAGCAATGCAAAAGGCGCTGATACAATACAGAATCCCGAGAAATCGCAATCTAGTATACGAAGCACTAATGAGAGCAGGAAGGGAAGACCTCATAGGCTTTGATAAAAAGTGCTTGATAAAGCCACCTAGAAGCAATGTAAATAGGAAAGAAAATGCAATCAAGAATGTTGGCAAGAATAAAGTAACCGGAGGGAAAAGCAAGAAATCACCAATCCCTACTCCTTCATAGCTTCTAATGCACTGAGCTTCATAGCTCTTCTTGCCGGATAGTAGCCTGATATTAATCCGATTAATGTGGTAAAAATTAATGCTCCTAATGCAAGCCACATAGGAATTATTGAAGTCTTGCTGGGGCCACCCTCAGGTCCATAGAAGTTTATGAGGGCAAAGCCTGAAGAGTTAAGTATGTAAGATACGCCATAGCTAAAGCCGAGGCCAATGATGCCTCCGAAAAACCCTATCATGCCCGATTCAAATAAAAATAGTCTTTTTATATCCTTTATAGAAGCCCCTATCACTTTCATAATACCTATTTCTCTTGTTCGCTCATAAATAGACATGATCATCGTATTCGTTATACCAATAGAAGCAACAAGCAAAGACACTGCGCCTATGGCGCCAAGTACCATTTGTATTCCTGCAGCTGTTTTTTGCATGGATTCTAGAATATCTGTCAAGCTGTCTGCCTGATATCCTGCATCTTTTATTTGCTTTTGAACATTTTGCACATCATTAATTTTTTCAACTTTTACAAGTATTTTTGAATAACCCTTTATATTTAACATTTCATTAGGCTTTTTACCTTTGTTGAAATCCTTTATTAGTTTCTTCAAATGGTCTATTGGCATAAAGACATTATATGCATATTCATAGCCACCGCCTTCAAGTATACCTGCAGGCTTTATTACATATGTGACTGGTTTCTTAGTTTGCCCAGTACCATCATTTCCTGGATAACTTTCCCCATAAGACATATCAAGAGACAAGGAAAGCTTATCCTTCATAAGGTCTATTTTGGGAGGACCTGACATATATCCATAGCTAGATTTTGGATTATAGAAGGAGTTTTGTATTTCGCTGCCAAACACCATGCTCATGGTATCTCCATTTTGAAGCAGTCTTCCTTGAGCAACTTTTAAGCCCAATTCCTCTAGCATATCTGGACCGATTCCTTGAAGCTGTACATAGCTTACATATTTTCCGCTGACTAGCTTTCCTGAAGTTTCAATAAAGGGTATGACTGCTTTTACTCCAGGTAATTTTGAAAAACTTGCTACTGCCTTATCATCAAGATCTAGCTGCTTTTGTCCTCCTCCTTTGCTACCACCGGGACCATACATCCCATCAAAGCCTTGTCTTACATTTATGATATTGAGACTCCCCATTCGACTAAGCTCATCTTTAAAACTTTCATTCATTCCTATACCTATAGATACCATTATTACAATAGAAGAGGTACCTATCACTACACCAATTACCGTAAGAAATGTTCTTGTTTTTCTGCTGAAAAGGTTTCTTATGGTCATTAGGATTAAATCAATGCTACTCATCTAACTCGATACCTTTCTTCCGTTTTCTCCATATCTTAAACCCTACAAGTCCGACAATAGCTGTGCCCACTAAGCCCATCCAGAAAAACTTATTTTTAACCGTTTTATCCATCAGGCTATTTTCACCGTTCATTCCTTCAGGAGGCATATCTGTAGGAGGCTCCATAGGAGGCATATCTATAGCATTTACAGAAAATTCTCTAGTAAATTCTTGAGGTTCACCAGAAGGGTCATCAAAGCTGAATATAATTTTGCCGTTTAACATTCCTGGCTTTTGAGGTATTATGATTGCTTCAAAGCTATCGCTATTACCTGATTCGAAGTTTCCTATGTAGGCTTGTTTGTTTTGTATATCAAAGTCACCATCCACTGTTATCATAAGGTTTGTTAGCTTTGTTTTTCCTTTGTTAAAGTATTGTATATTGACAGGAGAGGGCTGTCCTATATAGGCCTCTGGAGGCATATTGATTTCCCCTGCATCTATCTTTGATTGTTGTATTACAGGAATTCCAATAAGTTCTGTTGATTTATACTCTGTACCTTCTTCGTCCTGATATTCAAAGTTTGCAGTAATGGTATATGTCATTGGCTGTGCGTCAGGTATTGTGTACATTGTTAGACTTGTTTTAGCTGATTTTTTAGGTTCGATATAATCAATGAAGAAAGTATTGCTGCTATTTACTGGGGTGAAAACGACTTTTCCTTCTTTGTCTGAATCTATTCCGGTCAAAAATATCTTTATGTTTCTTACTGTTTTGGTGCTACTAGTATTTAAAAATGACATGTCTAGGCTGAACTCTTCACCAGCTCTAACCACATTAGGTTGAAAAAGGTAATTGTTTATAATGATCTTTGGTATAAGCTTGCTGTTTGAGCCGTTTACATATATTCCAGCATACTGATTAGTAGTATATTTTATATCTTTTTTAGCTGAATCTTCATATTCAAGGCTAATCTGTATATTGTAGTTTTTTGATTTGAGCTGATCTCCTGCAAACATCATGAAATCAATTTTTTCTACTTGACCTGGCTCAAGTCCTTCAATTAGCCTTACATCCTGAGATTTTGACATGATGCCTTCTTCGCCTTTGATAGTCACTTTAATAGCTTCTGCCCTTGATTTTCCGTCGTTTTGCACATCAAAGCTGAGGGAAAAGCTTTCGTTGGACATTACACCATCTGGGGTAAGAACGATATTTTTTATTGAAACATTAGAGCCTTTTGCTTTGCCTTGAACATTTACAAACAATGTATTTTCATCGGCCGTTTTATTATTAGAGCCATCCTTGTATTCAACCTTAAGCCCCAATGCATAGTTGCCGTTTTCCATTGTATCAGAGGTGTTAAGGTTATAAAAGACATTGATGTTTTCACCCCCAGCTATTTTGTCAATGTAATCAGTACCAGAACCGTTTAATATTGTAAACTCATCTTTTTTTAGTCCGGTTAGGGTGACTTTTATAGCTTTTGCATCCATATCCCCTATATTTGATAAGTCAAAGCTTATATTCACTTTCTCTCCCGCATTTACTGTTTCAGGCTGAGACTTTATATTCTTTAATACTAGGACAGGGCCTTTGGTTTCGTTTTTTATCTTTACATATACTGTTTCCGTAGATGTAAAAGAAGTACCTTGCTGATTACTATATTTAAGATCTACTTTCAGTCCATAGGTCTTTTCTTGCGCATAGGGATTTACCTTCATGCTAAAGTTCACTGAATCACTTTTTTTAGAGCTAAGAGTGTTTATGGTTTGAGTTAGATTTAGACTATCTACATCAAAAGGATTTTGATCCCCACTATCAAGAGAAAGTTTTACATCTATATTTTTTGCTTGATAGGTACTATTGTTTGTTATTGTCAAAGGCATTTTAAGCGTTTCTCCTGCAGAGGCACTAGGTATGGAACTGTTTTCTATAATTAGATTAGGTTCTCGTAATGAAGTGGAGCCTCCGCTGTTGGAGCTATCGTCATAACCCAATTCGCTCAAAGTTAAGTTGGCAATTCCTGTACGATTGCCATTTTTAGTATATTTAACTGTAATAGGGATTGTATCTGTATCACCTAAATAGTTTATGTTGAACTCATAGGATTCGTCATCTTTGATGATTTTTACTGAATCTCCTACGCCAGGGGTGAAATTGGTATTGGTTGGTATTGTTACTGTTATTTCATTTATAGTTGAACTTGAAATATTAGAGAAGGATAAGGTTAGGTTAAAGTTACCACCTGCTTTAACCTTAGATTCTTTTACCGAATAATCAATTTCAATATCATTGTTAACAGTAACACTATCGCTAGCCGCGGCTACCAAACACATAGGGACATTCCTTACCACAAGCATAAAGACCAATAAGAATATAAATAATTGCTTTTTCATACTAAACCTCTTTCCATCATTTCGTTATTCTCTTTTATGAAATCGATATTTCCATCCTTTATATACACAACTTTATTGGCGTACCTGGAAATCTCGTTGTCATGAGTTACAATTATAAGAGTTTGATTATTTGTTTTTGCTAACCCAGTTATCAAATTCATAACTTCTACAGTTGTCTTAGAGTCTAGATTTCCTGTGGGCTCGTCCGCAAAAACTATTTGGGGATTTGATATAAAGGCCCTTGCTATACTTACTCTTTGCTGCTGTCCACCGCTCATTTGAGATGGCTTATGATGCAACCTTGATTCAAGTCCTACAGCACGAAGCATTTCTTTGGCCCTCTTTTCTCTTATAGGTTTATGTATTCCTTTAAAAATCAGAGGCAGGCTTACATTCTCCAGGGCAGTAAGATTTCCGAGAAGATTATAGGATTGAAATACAAATCCTATGTACTTTTGTCTAAGCTTTGCAAGCTGACTTTCATTTAGTTTTTCTATAGAGAAATTTTTAACAATTATCTGCCCTTTAGTTGGCTTTTCGAGTCCTGCCATTAGATTAAGCATTGTTGATTTCCCTGAACCTGAAGTACCCAATAGACAGCATAACTCACCGGAACGAATTGTTAGATTAATATGATCTAGGGCTATAACCTTTTCATCCCCCATTCGATATATTTTTCGAACATCCTTTAATTCTATTATGTTTTCCATACCTATGCCTACTTTCAATATTCATTTTATGCCAAAAATTAGACGAAAACAATGTGGATAAAGTTTCAATTTAGATGCCTAAATATAATATTAGCCTGTCCATTAAGAGTATGCAATAAATTAATTATTAGTACTTTGTGTTAAATCAAAAGTCTATAAAATTATAGTGGATTGCTGACCCCAATGTAACAAAAAAGCTTAAGTTTGAGATTCAGGATTTTTTGTTATTTAATACTTGTTTATTTTTCTTTTTAAATTTGGTAAAATATCTAAAGATAGAAAAAATTCTGTATGAAGGGAAGTTTTTTTTGAATGGGGCATTTAATTATTGATGGGGAAAGTTTAACGATTAAAGATGTTGTAGATGTTGCTAGAAACGGATTTCAAGTACAGCTATCAGAGGAAGCTATAATAAAAGTAAATAAGGCGCGAAAATATGTAGATGAGCTTGTTGATAGCGGCCGTATCGTGTACGGAATCACTACTGGTTTTGGCAAGTTTAGCGATATATGTATATCTAAGGAAGATACACAGGAGTTGCAAAGAAATCTTATTATAAGTCATGCATGTGCAATGGGAGACCCACTATCAGAAGAAACTGTTAGAGCTATCATGCTTATCAGAGTCAGTGCGCTAGCAAAAGGCTTTTCAGGAATAAGACTGGGAACTATAAATACAATGATAGATATGCTAAATAAAGGGGTTCACCCAATTATACCAGAAAAAGGTTCGTTAGGAGCCAGCGGGGATTTATCACCATTAGCAATGCTTATACTTGTTATGCTTGGTGAAGGTGAGGCAATATATAAAGGTGTTAGAATGCCTGGCAGAGAAGCTATGGATAAGGCTGGAATAGAAGTGATACATCTCACATCAAAAGAAGGTCTTGCACTTATAAATGGTACTACTGTAATGACAGGGATAGGTGCTTTGGCTGTGTATGACGCAGAAAACCTATTGAAAAATGCTGATATAATAGCTTCCATGACGCTTGAGGCATTAAGAGGAATTACGGATGCATTTGATGAAAAAGTTCATAAAGCTAGAGGACAAAAAGGACAGCTTGTAGCCGCTAGAAATATATTAAGAATAGTGGAAGGCAGTAGTCTTACAACAAAACAAGGAGAAATCAGAGTTCAGGATGCATACACATTAAGATGTATACCTCAAATACATGGAGCTAGTAAAGACGCAATAGAATATGTTAAAAATATTGTATCTATAGAGATTAATGCAGCCACAGATAATCCGCTTATATTTGTTGATGAAGAACAAGTTATATCAGGAGGAAACTTCCACGGACAGCCTGTAGCATTTGCAATGGACTTCTTAGGTATAGCGCTTGCTGAGCTAGCCAATGTTTCAGAGAGAAGATTAGAGAGACTTGTAAATCCTCAACTAAATGACCTTCCAGCGTTCTTGACTAAAAGAGGCGGACTTCATTCAGGCTTTATGATCACTCAATATACAGCAGCTTCCATTGTTTCAGAAAATAAAATATTGGCTCATCCTGCAAGCGTGGATTCCATACCATCTTCAGCTAATCAAGAGGATCACGTAAGTATGGGAACTACAGCAGCGAGAAAAGCAAGGGTGATACTAGATAATGTACAAAAAGTTCTTGGAATAGAAGCCTTCGGAGCTTCTCAAGCAATAAGCATCAGAGGAGATGTAAAGCTTGGAAAAGGCACGCAAAAGGCATATGAAGCCATCAGAGAAGAGGTCACACCTGTAGAAGAAGATCGAATCATGTATATAGATATGAATAAATTTGATGTGATGATAAAAACAGAAAAGCTAGTAAAAGCTGTTGAAGCTTCTATTGGAGAATTGGAATAAGGCTAAAATTAAACAAGTATGGCGACCTTCATTTTTTATGGTGAAGGTCGCAAACTTTAAGGTGGAGGTATAAGAATGTCAATGGATCTATTAATAATAAATGCTGCGAACATTGTGACTTGTGTAGAACAAACTGGAGAAAATATCATAGAAAAAGGTTATGTAGCCGTTAAAGATGGACTTATCTATGAAGCAGGAAAAGGCGAAGCCCCTAAAGAATTTGTAGGTGCTGAAACTATAATAGTCGATGCAACAGGAAAAACAGTTACACCAGGTCTTGTAGATGCGCATACCCATTTGGTACATGGAGGATCTAGGGAAAATGAGTTACCTATGAAGTTAGGTGGCGTAGCATACATAGACATTTTAAAAGCAGGTGGAGGTATTTTAAGTACAGTTAGGAATACCAGGGATGCTTCTAAACAAGAGCTTAAGACAAAAGCAAAACAAAGTCTTAAGCAAATGCTAATCCATGGGACAACAACAGTTGAGGCAAAAAGCGGCTATGGATTAGATTTTGATACGGAAATTAAATGTCTGGAGGCTGCAAAAGAATTAAATAGTGAACAACCTGTGGATATAGTATCTAGCTATATGGGTGGTCATGCAGTTCCGCCAGAGTATAAAGGAAATACAGAAGGCTATATGGATTTTATGGCGCAAAAGGTAGTTCCATATGTAGCTGAACATAAATTGGCAGAGTTTTTAGATGTTTTTTGTGAGGAAGGAGTATTCACACCAGAGGAATCAAGGAACATACTCCAAGTAGGTAAGGAACATGGGTTTGGATTAAAAATCCATGCGGATGAAATTGTACCCTATGGTGGTGCAGAACTTGCAGCAGAGTTTGGCGCAGTTTCAGCAGAGCATCTTTTGGCTGCATCGGATGAAGGTATAGAGGCCATGGCAAAAGCAGGAGTTACAGCTGTACTTCTTCCAGGGACAGCGTTTTACCTTATGACAGGCAAATTTGCAAGGGCAAGAAAGATGATTGAAAGTGGAGTAAGAATAGCCATCGCTACAGATTATAACCCAGGGAGCTGCCCAACAGAAAATCTTCAGTCCATTATGACATTTGCTTGTTTTGGTATGAAGCTTACACCTGAGGAGATAATAAAAGCAATGACGATCAATGGAGCTTATGCCATAAAACGAGAAAAAGAAATTGGAAGCATAGAAAAAGGCAAAAAGGCAGATTTAGTTATTTATGATGCACCAAATATAAATTATATTGTTTATCATTTTGGTATAAATCATGTTGATAAAGTAGTCAAAGATGGTAAGATTGTAGTAGATAATGGACATGAAAAGGAGAAATGTGTAGATGAGTTTTTTAATCGATAAAAGTATAAAAGAATATGCGGATTTACTTGCTAGCAAAGAGCCAGCACCAGGAGGCGGAAGTACAGCAGCACTAGTTGGCGTTATGGGCGCATCACTCTTTATGATGGTTGTAAACCTATCTTTTGGCAAAAAATCATACGAAGCACTTGATGACACCATTAAAGCTTCAGTTGAAAAAGAGTTTCAAATAATGGGAGAGCTGAAAGATGAATTAACTCATCTTGTGGATGAGGATACAATTGCCTTTAATAAGGTTATGAGGGCAATGAAGCTTTCAAAAGAGACTGAGGAAGAAAAAAGAATAAGAAATGAAAAGCTGCAAGAAGCAAGTCTTTATGCATTACAAATTCCTCTAATGACAGCAGAAAAATGTTTAGAAATTTTGAAGAATTCAAAAACAATCGCTTTATATGGCAATAAAAACGCAGCGTCTGATTCGGGTGTTGGTGCAATGTTAGCGTTATCAGGACTTGAAGGAGCTGCGCTAAACGTGAAGATTAATCTTCCTGGGATACACAATGAACTAATAAGGACTGATGCCCAAAAGAAAATAGAAGAATTTTTACAAAAGGGCAAACATTTACAAAAGGAAATTCTAAGCATAGTAAATGATAGGATGGTATAAAGTTAAATGATGACAAAGGAAACAATAGATAGAATAAACTTTTTATCAAAGAAATCCAAGGCAGAAGGTTTAAGCGAGGAAGAAAAGGAAGAGCAAATCATACTAAGAAGGCATTACATTGATTTTATAAAGAAACAAGTAAAAAACCAGCTGGAATGTATAGAAATCGTTGATGATAAACCCAATGAATGCGGTTGTGGCCATAAGCACATTCATGAACACTCAAAAGAATGCGGTTGTAAGAAACATTAATTAAAAAAGTATACGAAGAAAGATTTATGATTATTTTGATGAAAATTGATAAAGTTACGAAGAATTTATCCGAAAAGGTATATAAGTGATATAATATATTAAAACCAATAAAGGGGGATACATATATGGCTGAGGTTCAATTGGTTATATTCGCCTTAGGAAAAGAAGAATACGCTATAGAAATAACACGAGTAAAAGAAATAGTTCCATACAAAGAGCCTGTGAAAATACCCAATACGCCAAGATTTATAGAAGGTGTAATTAATCTACGCGGAGAGATTATACCTATTATTAGCTTGAAAAAGAGGTTTAATTTAGTTGATGATTTGATAAATGAACAAACAAGAGTTATCGTAGTAAATGTAGAAGGAAAGCAGATCGGCTTTATAGTTGATGATGCTTCGGAAGTTTTGACGATGAATGACAATCAAATTGATGCTGCTCCTGAAATAATAACAGGGATTGACAGAAACTATATTGCTGGTATTGGAAAATTAGAAGAGAGAATATTGATATTACTTGACTTAAACAAAATATTTAGTGATAAAGAAAATGAAGATTTAAAAAAAGTATAATAATATAAAGATTAAAATAAGCGAGCTACATGGGATGTAGCTCGCTTATTTTTTTGCAAAAAAAGTATTATTTGAAGAATGAAAGAATATTATATACCATCTTGTAGATATCTTTTTTATAAGAGGTTCATAAAATGATAAATTTTTATGAGTACAGGTAGATATAATTGTTATTAACAAGCTAGAGAGGGGGCGGGATAAATGAAAAAAATATTTATATATATATCAGTATTAATAATGATGCCTCTTTGCATGATGCAGATCATATCTGCATATTCGGAAGAGGTAAAACCGTCGGATATATATGATACTTTAATAAAACAGAGGATTGATATATGGAATAATATTTATAATGAAGATTTTAGCTATGATAAGTTCATAGCCAAAATAAAAAAAGTGGAAACAGCAGTACTCTTAGAAGAAGATATGAAGGAATTTAAAAGCATCAAACAAAGTCCAGTAGATATGGCAAAGGTTAAATTAATTTGCAGTGAAGAAAAAAGTATGAAGAGGATAAAAGATGGTTATGAAATAGAACTTTTGATGAATTGGCAGATTGAAGATTTGGAATACAATTATGAAGAAAGTAGCTTGGTAAAAATAGATATCATAAAAGTAAAAGATAATTGGCTACTGGGCAAATGGGAAAACATTGAGTAAGAATAAGGAAATAACATCCACTAATAAGATGATGGATGTTATTTTTTTAATTAATCCTTTATTACATACACATTTGATGATATTATTAGTAGAGATGCATGAAAATAAATGCAAATTATGGACGGAGGTAGGTTGAAAAGCCTGCATCTTTTCAACTTTAATTTTATGTAAAATGTCAGCTATGACATTACATAGCTGCAGGAAGGGGTTAGTATGATGAATTTGAATGAAATAGTAGATAGTATGAAAGATGATATTATCAAATCTACTCAGGAGATTATCAGAATAAAAAGTGTTCAAGAGGGTGCTATGGAAGGTATGCCTTTTGGTGAAGGTGTGCATAAAGCATATGAATATGCAATGAAATTGTCTAAGGATTTAGGGTTTGAAGTTAAGGATATAGATGGCTATGCAGGTCATGCTGATATGGGGGATGGAGAAGAGTCATTGGGGATATTGGTACATCTTGATGTAGTCCCAGAGGGGGATAACTGGACATATCCTCCATATGCTGCAGAGATTCATGACAACAAGATTTTCGGCAGAGGAACCATCGATGATAAAGGACCAGCTATAGCTTGCCTTTATGCTATGAAGGCAGTTCGTGATTCTGGCGTTAAACTGAATAAAAAAGTAAGAATAATATACGGTTTAAATGAGGAAAGTGGTTGGGAATGTATGAAACATTATTTAAAAAAGGAAAAACCTACAACTTTAGCTTTTACGCCTGATGCAGATTTTCCTGCTATACATGGGGAAAAAGGCATAATGATATTTGATTTGGTTAGAGGTTTCACATCTGCATTTGAAGGAGAAGGCATTAGAGTTTTAGCTATAAAAGGCGGAAATCGACCAAACATGGTTCCAGACTACTGTGAGGCGCATGTTGCTTCGGACACATCTTTAGCACATACATTAAAAGCATATAAAGAAACACATGATGTTGCCATTGAGGTACAAGAAAAAGAAGATAAGGCTATAATAAAGTCCTTTGGCGTATCATCACATGGAAGTTTACCAGATCATGGCATAAATGCTGTTTCACAGCTTATGATGTTTTTAAACACCTTAGAACTTGCAAAAGGTGAAGTTACTGATTTTATCAAATTCTATTGTGAAAAGATTGGTATGGAGTACTATGGACAGTCCATAGGTTGTGGTCTTAGTGATGCAGAATCAGGTAAGTTAATATTTAATGTTGGTATTATAGATTTAAATGAAAGTAAAGTGGTAGTTGCAGTTAACATCAGATATCCTATTACTAATACTGTAGAAGAAGTATATGAGGGTATAAAAAATCAAATTGATGGAACTGGCATTGGGATAATAGAAACTGACCACAAAAAACCTATATATTTACCTAAGGATCATGTATTAGTGCAAAAATTGATGAAGGTATATAGAGACTTTACAGGAGATAATTCTGAGCCTATAACAATAGGCGGAGGCACTTATGCAAGAGCTATGGATAATGCAGTTGCATTTGGACCACTTTTTCCAGGACAGCCAGAGCTGGCACATCAAAAGGATGAATTCATTGCAATAGAAGATTTAGTAAAAATAACCAAAATATATGCAAATGCAATATATGAATTAGCAAAGTAAAGGATACGCTAAGCGAATCCAAGCTACCCCTTATAAGATTAATTTTCTTATAGGAGGTAGCTTTTTTATAGTGCCAGGGACGCAATTTGTAAAAAACACTAACAATTCGGTGGACAAGATAGTATAATATGTCCTAAGGTATTATTTATTTCATATATACCTATGAATTTGACAGGTATATATGAAATTTTAAGTTAAGCAATTGGAGGCGATTTGTCATTGATAAGTTGAATGCTATAATTAAAGATACGGTAGACGCAATTGAAAAGAGTAGAGATCAGATTTTTGAAATCGCTGAAAGTGCCAGAATTGAATCTAAGAAGATAGAAGGAGAATTAAATTTAGTCAAGGCGCAGACTTCAAAGGTAATTAATGAAGTTGATACTCTATCGAAAAAAGAAAAAGATAGTAGATATAAATTAATGATAGTAAGTAAAAATATAAAAGAACAATCTGAAGAAGCTATTAGAGAAGCCTATGATAGAGCAAAGGATATGCAGGTTGAGCTTGGTGCAAAAAGGACTGAGGAACAGCAGCTGGTGCAAAAGAGAACAGAGTTAGAGAAGCGTCTAAGGACTGCAGGGGAAACTGTAAAGCAAGCAGAGCAGCTAGTATCAAAAGTCGGAGTGGTAATGGGATATTTAAGTGGTGAACTGCAAGACCTATTTGTAACCCTTGGGGATATTAGGCAAAAGCAATATCTTGGTGTAAAAATTATAAAGGCTCAGGAAGAAGAAAGACAAAGAGTAGCCAGAGATATTCATGATGGACCTGCGCAGCTAATGACCAATGTAGTTTTAAAAGCTGATCTATGCCAAAAGCTAATAGACATTGATAAAGATAGGGCTAAAGAAGAACTGGAAAATTTAAAATATGTTATGCGTTCAAGTTTAGCAGATGTTAGAAAAATAATTTACGATTTGAGACCTATGTCACTTGATGATCTTGGATTAATACCTACAGTCGATAGATATATAAAGAATTATACAAATAACACTGGAATAGAAGTAGACCTCCATGTTTTTGGTGATGAAAAGCAAATCAAAAACATTATAGAGTTGGCTTCATTTAGGATAATACAAGAAGCAATGAATAATATACAAAAACATGCCAATGCCAAGCATGTTGCAGTAAAATTAGAATTTGTAGATGACAATATAAGTATTATTGTTAGTGACGATGGGAAAGGATTTAATAAAGATATGGTGAAAATAGATTCCCAAGAGGGTGGATATGGATTAATCAGTATGAGAGAAAGAGTGGAACTTTTAAATGGTAAGTTTGATATATTTAGCAGTTTAGGGAAAGGTACTAAGGTTTTTGTAACCATGCCGCTGCAAATTAATGAGGGGGTTTAATATGAATGTTATAAAGATACTAATAGCCGATGATCACTCTATTGTTAGAGAAGGGTTGAAACAGCTGTTAGAGTTAGAAAAAGACTTTGAAGTGATAGGGCAAGCCTCCAACGGCTTAGAAACCATAGAAATGGTAAAGGAATTGAATCCTGATGTGTTACTGCTTGATATTAATATGCCTGTAATGAATGGTATAAAAGCCTTAAAGCAGATGAAAGAAGAAGGGCTAAAAACAAAAGTAATAATACTTACAATACATGAAGAAAGAGAATACCTGTTGGAGACAATACAACTTGGAGCAATTGGTTATGTACTTAAGGATTCCGATTCTATAAGTCTAGGAAAAGCCATAAGAGATGCTTATATAGGAGAGTCATATATCCAGCCAAAGCTTGCAGCAGAACTGGTGAAAGAGTTCAATAAACCCAAAATAAACAGAATGAGTTATGAATGTGAGCTTACCCAAAGGGAGTATGAGGTACTGACTCAAATTGCAGAAGGAATGAATAATAGAGATATTGCAAGCAAACTGTTTATAAGTGAAAAAACAGTGAAAAATCATGTCTCAAGCATATTTAGAAAGATCAATGTAAATGATAGGACCCAAGCAGCTATATATGCATTTAAGCATAATATAAAGGCTTAGACTATAAATTAATAAAAGATTACATAAAATACAAAATCAAATGGATCTCCAAAAGAGATCCATTTGATTTTGTATTTTAGAGAGTGATATGTTAAACTAAAATTATAAAAAATATCTGTCTGTATTGCCTGGCATATGAGCCCAGTATTCATAATAAAACCAGGTGGTGATAGCTTGAAAAAGGCTACCGCATTTATCAATTTAAATTTATGCAGCAACTGCATGATATGCAGCAGATGCAAGGAGGGGATAATATGAATAAAGAAAATGTTGTTTCCTTTGAAAGAGAAGCAGAATTTTACTTTGATCTTGGATATAAATATATAAATACAGGAAAACTTAAAAAGGCCCTTCGATATTTGGAGAAGGCTGTAGGAATAAAACCTGAAGACAGCTATATACAATTTAACTATGCAGGTATTCTTGCAGAGCTAGGGGATATAGAACGTTCCACTGAAGTATTACTTCATATTATTAAGAAGATAGATGCGAACTATGTAGAATGTTATTTTGGATTAGCCTGTAATTATTTGCAACTACAAAAGATCAAAAAAGCAATTGAGTACTTCACTCTTTATATGGAGAAAGATCCAGATGGCGAGTATTTTGATGAGTCAGAAGATCTCCTTGAAATGCTTTATATGATAAAAGAAGCAAATAACAATTTAGATGATGACGAACTCGAAAAAATATTTAAGATTGAAGAAGAAGCGATAAAGCATCTTGAAAGAAAAGAATATGATAAAGCAGTAAAAAAGTTTGAAAGCGTTGTAGAAATACTTCCTAACGCAGTGCCTGCTCGGAACAATCTTTCTTTAACTTATTATTATCAAGGAAACATTGAAAAAGCTATTGAAATGGCAAAAGAATTGTTGAATTATGAGGAAAAAAATATTCATGCCAACTGTAATTTAGCCATATTTTATAATAAGCTTAACATTTTCAACCTGGTTGAAAAGCAGATTAAAATAATCAGGGCGTTGATAACTGATAATGAAGAATATTTATATAAGATTGCAGATACCTTCGGATCCTTGTCAAAACATTCAGATGCATATAAAAGCTATAAAATGCTTTTAAGGATAGATGATGAAAACAGCCTTTATTTACAATGTGCGGCCGTTGCTGCATATAACTCAAAGAAGATTAATGAAAGCATAAAACTATGGGAAAGATTAAAGGAACAGGAACCGGAAAATTTTCTTTCTGACTACTTTATTGATAGAGCACTAAAAACTATGGATGGTCAGAAGGAGCATTCAATGCTTATGTATGTTTATCAATTACCTAAAGAAGAGATATCTCAAAGAATAGACAGAATATATAAGTTTATCGCATTGCCTCAAAAAGAAAGCAAAGAAATGCTTTCGAAAGATGAAAGCGTGATAGGCATTTTAAATTTTGGGATAAATTTTGACAGACATGTTTTACGAAAGCTTATATACGATAAAATCAGAAATGATAATTTAGTAGAAGCAGAGTACGTATTAAGGAAGTATCTACTTGATCCTGAGGTGGAGAATTATATTAAGATTGAATCTGTGTTTTTGCTTAATAAACTAAAAGCAAAAGAACCTTATTCCATTTTTGTTGATGGAGAAATAAGAGATATAACAATAGATCCTTTAAGTTTTCCTGAATCGGAATGGAAAAAAGAATGGGAAGCAGTAAAACAAAAGGCCTATCAGATGATGAAAGGACAATACAAAAGCCCTTATAGAAAAATAGTAGAGGATATTTGGTATGATTTTATCAGATCAACCTATCCTGATGTACCTAAAATAACAAAGATTGAAGTTTGGGCGGCAGCTGTTGAGTATGCTTATTGCAGATTTTATCGTAAAGAAACTACTCAGCAAGAGCTTGCAGATAAGTACAATATTTCAAAAAGCTCACTGGGAGAGAAGTTCAGGATACTATATAATTCTATAGCAAAAAAGAATGGGAGAGATGTTTGAAAAAGGCTTTCGCCTTTATAAATTTGGTTTTTCATGCAGCATAGCTGCAGGAAGAGGTATAAAAATGGAAAGAAAATTGTTCAAGATTATTTCTGTATTTTTTATTATAATAATTATTTTTAATATGACTGCCTGTGCACCTCAGGATATTAAGACAGAGGTGATTAATGCAAAATCTGCAAAAAACCAGCTAAGTGTGAATTATATTGATGTTGGACAGGGGGACAGCGCCTTAATCATAACACCAAATGGAAAAACTATGCTAATTGACGGTGGAGGCAGAAGTGAAGAAGATCGTTTATTAGATTATTTAGATAAAAGAGAAATAAGAAGATTAGATGTAATAGTAGGTACGCACCCTCATGAAGACCACATAGGAGGGTTAATAGGGGTAATAAAGAACCTAGATGTAGGAGAAATATACATGCCAAAAGCCTCGAGCAATTCCAATGCCTTTCGAGATTTATTGCTAGCTATTAAGAATAAGGGGTTGAAGATTAATACGGCTAAGCAAGGCTTGAGCTTTTCTTTAGACCAAGATGTAGTGGTGGAAATAATTTCTCCGGGAAAAGAATATGATGATTTAAATAACATGTCAGTAGTTTTAAAAGTATCATATAAAAACACTTCTTTTCTTTTCATGGGAGATGCTGAAAAAGAAGTAGAGAGAGATTTAATGCAATATATAACTGTATCAGATGTAATAAAGATAGGTCATCACGGTTCATCTACTTCAAGTGGAAAAAAGTTTATTGAAAAGATTAACCCTACAGTTGCTATAATAAGTTGTGGAAAAGATAATGATTATGGACATCCTCACAGAGAAACACTAGAATTACTAAAAGACCAGAGTATAAAACTTTATAGAACAGATCAATCAGGAAATATAAGCGCTAGCTCCGATGGAAATAAAATTAATTTCACGGAAGAGAAGGAGTAAACTATGAAATACAGAGCTTGGGTAGATAGAATAGAAAGCGACAAAGTTGTGCTAGACTTTGAAGGCTTGATGTTTAATATACCAAAGATACTTTTGGGAGATGTAAAAGAAGGAGACTGCATCTTCATGCAATTTGATAAAGATGAGAACGAGAGAGAAAAAAGACAAGAAGAAATAAAAGATTTGATGGATGAATTGTGGAAATAAATAATTAGGCATATTATTTTTTATATGCCTAATTAAATTACGGAAGTGATGTATTGAAGAAATATATAAAAGAACTACTTCTCATATGTGTGGCAATAGCTGTCTTTGGACAAGTTCATTTTTATCCCTTTAACACTGATTTTAGAATTACCTTTGGTGTTATATTGTTTCCATTTTTACTGATGTACTTTTATAGTGTGCCCATAGTTTATTGTACCATCGTGTCGGCTATTTCTGTCATATCACTCCGGGTTTTTCTTGATATTTGGACAAATGACATAATCTATTCAGTTGCGGTATATAAGCATTTTCCCGCTTTTATGTACTATATATCTTATGGACTCATCATATATAAATTGGATTTTCGCAAATATATCAATAAGCCCATTCATTTTCTGTTTATACTTAGCTTTGCTGATATATTTTCAAACTTCTTTGAGCTAATAATTAGAAATCAGATGAGCTCTAATGGATTTGAGAGCGTGGCATCCACCCTTATCGTTACTGCTTTTATAAGATCAGCAATTTCTTTCTCTATATTCTGGGTGATAAAGTATTACAATCTTCTTATAATAAAAGAAGAACATCAAAGCAAGTATGAGGAACTACTACTTCTTGCTGCCAAATTGAAATCAGAAATACTTTTTTTGAAAAAGTCTATGCAAGATATTGAGGATGCTATGCAAAAAAGCTATTCCATTTATAATGCTTTTAATTCAAAAGAAGTATTCGATGAGGACGCCTCAAAGAAAATTTGTGAGGATAGTTTATCCCTTGCAGTAGATATACATGAAATCAAAAAAGATTATCACAGAATAGTCACCAGCATGGAGAAAATTATTCCCAACAAAACTTCTAACTCTTCCATGACTATAGGAGAAATATTTGAGACTATTCAAAATATATTTGAAAAATATGTTGAAGCCCAAAATTTGGAGGTGGATTTGACTTTTGAGACAAAAACCTCCATTAAGACCTGTGAATATTATCTTATAATATCCATTCTTAATAATCTGATTCAGAACTCTATAGAAGCAATTGTAAATATTGATTCATATATAAGGGTATCTAGCTTTCTTCAAGGAGAGTATATCATTTTTGAGGTCTGCGATAATGGCAAGGGTATTTTAACGAAAGACTCCGAAATTATTTTTGAACCAGGGTTTACAACCAAATATAATCCAAATACTGGATTCGTTTCTACTGGATTAGGGCTTACTCATGTGAAAATGCTGGTTGAATATTTAAAAGGTGAAATAGTATTGCAATATACAGAGGGAGTGGGCGCAAAATTTAAGCTGAAAATCCCCTTGATGTCTCTAGACTGTCATAAGGAGTTGTTAATTTGAATAGTTTCATTATAGTAGATGATGATATAAGTGTAAGAAGTGTACTTACTCGAATAATTGAGCAGTATAATCTAGGTTTTGTAGTAGCTGAGGCGGAAGACGGAATAACAGGAGAGCAGCTCATAATAAAGAATAGGCCAGATATTGTTATTGTAGATTTGCTGTTGCCACTTCAAGATGGAATTACGATTGTATCAAAATTAAAAGCCTTAAATATGAATACTGTTTTCATCATGATCTCTCAAGTAACATCAAAAGATATGGTGGCAAAAGCTTACGAGAGCGGCATAGAATTCTTTATCAATAAACCAATAAATATTATTGAAGTAGTAAATGTAATAAAAAAAGTAAAAGAATATATAACATTGAGAAAAACCTTTGAAACCATAGAAAATGCTGCGTCTTTGATGAGACAGCCAAAGGCCAATAAAACTAATAATATAGATGGCATAAAGAAAACGCTCCAACACATATTTATTGATCTGGGAATACTTGGAGAATTAGGCGGCAAGGATATAGTAAACCTTTGTATGATCATAACAGAAAACAAGAGCATGAAAAACAATATAGAAAGTATGCAGATAAATGACATGCTAAAGATCATTAGTCAAATCTACAATGAAGATGGGAGTATTTCAAATTTAGATATTAAAACAATAGAGATGAGAATAAGACGAACCATTTCAAAAGCCATGAAGAACATAGCTTCAATGGGAATAGAGGATTATTCAAATGAAAAATTTATTTTATATAGTTCATCACTTTTTGATTATAGCGAAATAAAAAGTGAGATGGATTTTATAAGAGGAAAAAATAAGGTACCTGGAAAAGTTAATCTGAAAACTTTTATAAAAAGATTGGTGGTTTTGACGGAATATAATGATTAAACTTCAATATTTAAAATTTTCAATTAAATCCAAATAGTTTTTAGTGTCTTTTTGTTACTATCTGTTATGTATAGTTTATCCTTTTATTAATAATTTAAAGGAGGGGTATCATGAAAAGATATTTATCATTATTTTTAGTTCTTATAATGGTTTCTTCATTGGCACTTGTAGGCTGTGCGCCGCAAAAGACTAATCTGATTCTAGCAACAGGAGGCACATCAGGCACGTATTATCCTTTTGGGGGATCTATGGCTCAGATATTTAACACTAAAGTACCCAATATGAACGTTACAGCTCAAGCTACAGGTGCATCTGTAGAAAACTGCAAGCTTCTTGGTAAAAACGAAGCAGAATTAGCAATACTACAAAATGATATGATTGATTATGCATATAATGGCATAGAAGCGTTTAAAGATGCAAAAATCGATAATTTAAGGGGTATTGCAACATTATATCCTGAAGTAATTCAAATCGTGGCATCAGAAGATAGCGCTGTAAACAATATTATAGACTTAAAAGGAAAGAAAATATCTGTTGGAGCACCTGGAAGTGGTGTTGAGGCAAATGCTAGACAAATTTTTGAAGCTGCAGGAATGACATACAACGATTTGACAACTAGTTTCTTATCATTTGCTGAATCAGCAGACTCATTAAAAGATAAGCATATTGACGGGTTCTTTGTTACATCAGGTATTCCAAATGCGGCTATTCAAGATATTTCAGCTCAAAACAAAGTACGTCTGGTTTCACTTTCACCTGAGGCAATAAGTGCATTAATGACAAAATATCCTTTCTTTACTGAGTATACTATACCAGCTAATACATATAGCGGACAAACAACAGATGTTAAGACGGTTGCAGTAAGTGCGATACTAGCTGCAAATTCACAGCTTTCAGAAGAAGCAGTTTACAATTTAACAAAAGCATTATTTGAGAATCAAGCAGAATTAGGTCAAGCGCATGCAAAAGGAAAAGAGATTTCAGCTGAAAAGGCTGTAAAAGGTATTTCAATACCTTTCCATCCAGGAGCAGTAAAGTACTATAAAGAAAAAGGGTTAATGAAGTAGATTAAGAAAGGAGTACCGGACTTGGATTTCCTGGTCCGGTATTTTATTTAATATGAAGTATAATAAAAAAAAAGTTATAGCTATTGTTATGGTTTTTATGACTATAGGTTTTTGCTATTTTCCTACCATTAATATGTTTGCAATTACAGATGTCAAAACTGGAAAACTAGTTTATTCAAGGCGTATAAAACACACACAAAGCTTTTATACATCATTTATACATTCTGTAAATAAAGTACCTGTATACGAGTACTACAAAATAGTTGATAATAAATTTGTAATTTATAAGACTTCTTTTTATTCGTATGGCGCAGGGATGCCAGAATATAACCCATCGCATCATGTAACAATAACAAATGGAATAATTACAATCGATAATTTAAATATTGTTTTGGATAGCTTTGCACTATTCGTAGGTACAGTAGCAAATCACAAAATATTTTTCCAAGACAAGGAATATAATTTATCTCAATTTACAAAACCAGGGAATGATCTTAAATTTGAAATTAAAAGAGTACCTTTATATAATTTAATTAAGGAGGTGGGTCTATGAATGAAGATAATCTAGTAAAAGAAGAAGTAAAAGAAATTGATATAAATGAGATTATGGCCAAGTATGACAAAGAATCAGCTTTTAGAAGATTAACTGGGATGCCCCTAAAGATTGTCTCTATTATCGCAATACTCTGGTCTGTTTTTCAACTGTATACAGCAATAATGGGCGTACTTCCTGCGCAACTGCAAAGATCGATACACTTGACATTTGCTTTTGTGCTTGCATTTCTTTTATATCCAGCAAGCAAAAAAATGAACAAAACGAAAATTCACTGGTCTGACCTTTGTTTAACTGCTTTAGGATTGTTCGTCGGACTTTATATTACTTTTAACTATAGGACCCTTATATTCAGAGCTGGAAGTCAAACAACATTTGATATTATAGTAGCTTGTATTGCAGTTTTATTAGTGCTGGAAGCTACTAGAAGAGTAGTTGGTATGCCCATAGTTATAATAGCAAGTACTTTCTTGTTATATGCTAAGTTTGGAGCCTATTTACCAGGATTTTTTAATCACAGAGGATATTCAATATCAAGAATAGTTAGTCATATGTATTATACGACTGAAGGTATATTAGGATTACCTCTTGGCGTTTCTGCCACATTTATATTTTTATTTATTCTATTTGGTGCTTTTTTAGATAAGACAGGTATAGGCAAATTCTTTATTGATTTTGCTAACTCTATAGCAGGATCTGCTGTAGGAGGTCCTGCGAAGGTTTCGGTACTGAGCAGTGCTTTGACTGGAACTATATCAGGAAGCTCCGTTGCGAATACTGTAGGAACAGGAAGCTTCACGATACCCCTTATGAAAAGTCTTGGATATAAGCCAGAGTTTGCTGCAGCGGTTGAAGCAGCAGCATCCACTGGAGGACAGATTATGCCACCTATAATGGGTGCAGCTGCGTTTTTGATGGCTGAATTCATCGGAATGCCATATATGGGTATTGCTAAAGCTGCTGTAATACCAGCGCTCCTATATTTTACTGGTATATGGATAATGATTGACTTGGAAGCTAGAAAAACAGGACTTAAAGGATTAAAGAAAGAAGAACTTCCAAAGTTTAAAAAGATAATGGCAGAAAGAGGCTATTTATTCCTGCCAATATTTGCTATTATATATTTCCTTATGAACGGTGCTACACCTATTAAAGCAGCTTTATATGGAATATTCATTGCAATATTAGCCGGAGCTATTAGAAAGGAAACAAGATTAAATACGAAAATGTTACTTCAAGCCCTTGAAAACGGAGCTAGAAGTGCTTTAGGTGTAGCTATTGCCTGTGCTGCGGCAGGAATAATAGTTGGGACAGTAACCTTGACAGGGTTAGGGCTTAAAATGGGTAATGGACTTGTAGCATTAGCAGGTGGAAATCTTATATTAACGCTATTCTTTACGATGATTTCGTCATTAATATTAGGTATGGGTGCTCCTACAACGGCTAACTACATTATAACTTCAACAATAGCAGCACCAGCCCTTGTAAAATTAGGAATACCTACACTTGCAGCACATATGTTTACTTTTTACTTTGGTATTATAGCAGACATAACACCACCGGTTGCGCTGGCAGCTTTTGCGGGCTCTGCCATAGCAAAGAGTGATCCGCTAAAAACTGGAATAATTGCAAGTAAGCTTGCTATAGCGGCATTCATTATACCATACATGTTTGTGCTAAATCCGGCATTGTTGCTGATAAATACTACAACGGTACAAATTATTCAGATTACAATAACCTCGGTGATAGGAATGTTTGGGGTAGCGGTAGCTATGCAAGGTTATATATTCACTAAGGTAAATGTTTTGTTGAGAATTATATTCCTTCTGGGTGGACTTATGCTGATAGATCCAGCACCTTTAACAGATATTATAGGTATTACTACAATAGTAGGGGGTCTATTCTATCAAAGAGTCAAAGCAAAGAAAGAAAAATTAAATTAATAATAAAAAGAGAACGAAAAAAGTAGAAGCAAATTTGCTTCTACTTTTTTCGTTCTCTTTTTATCACTTCTTTTTTTCTAATAGAATATCCAAAATGTCCTACAGACTCTTTTAAAGTCCAATATTCACCATGACTATAGCAGATTAGATCAGCTCTATCCAAATGCAGCTTATCATTTTCATCTAAAAGACTTTCATCTACATTTACACAACATATCTCGCTGATAAACATATCATGACTTCCTAAGCTCACTATTTCTTTTACTTTGCATTCTATATTGACTGGACATTCATCAATATAGGGAGCTTTTATCTTATTTGATTCAACAGCATGAAGATTCAAATGCTCAAACTTATCTATATCCCTACCAGATTTCACCCCGCAAAAGTCCGTAGCAAATGCTAGTTTTTTATTTGGTATATTAACCACAAATTCCCCAGAATTCTTTATTATGCTGTGAGAATATCTTTCGGGTCTAACGGAGATATAAAGCATTGGAGGATCAGAGCAGATTATTCCTGTCCATGCGATGGTAATGATATTCTTTTTTTTAATAGAAATTTCATCGCAAGTGCTGGAATCAGTGGTTTGAGCACAGGATACCATGACTGATGGAACTGGATAAAGCATAGTTCCTGCTTTCCATGTTCTTTTAGGCATATCACAACAACTCCTCTTCTAACATATTATACCATATAACTCAGCACCCAATACTATACCTATTTTAAAAAAACTTTTGTACTATCATGGATTTTACTGTAACCAAATTTTAAGTAAAACATAATATAAAAGTGAGAAGGTTAAACAACCACTAAACGGCGGAAGGTGATAATGTGATCAATAAAAGCAACAATCTTTTCCTATTGATAGTATTACTTTTAATACTAATCGCTAGTGACTGCAAGAACAGTGATTTACTTTTCATAATACTTATGACAATACTAGCCTTTGGTGCCAATGGTGAGCTGGGTTTCCTCGGGTAAGCTTTCTCGGATATACCCGGTGATTATTGAAAGGAGGTGCAGCTATGGGAGAATGGTTTGGATGCGGCGATAACGGCTTCTTACTGCTTATTGCACTGTTTATTTTACTAGCATCAGATGTAACAAAGTGTAAAGAAAATAACTTCTTCTTCATCATAATTCTTGCAGTAATTGGATTAGGTGGAATGAACGTTTTGGGACTAGGCACTAAATAGGTTAACCGAAAATAAAAGAAAAAATAAAATTTTGTGGAGGTGTAAATATGGGAAATAACTGCAATATAGGATGCTGTGATAACAATAACAGCTGGATATGGATACTTCTAGCACTTGTTTTCTTCTGCAATGGTGGAATAGGTGGAATAGGTGGAATAGGTGGTCTTGGTAACTTTGGTGGAAATAATTGTGGCTGTGACAGAGATGATAATAACTGGATCTGGATCATACTTCTTATAGTCTTCTTCTGCTGCAACAACAACCGTGACCATTGCTGCTAATAGATCCTTATTGAGCAAAATAAAATATGGAGGTGTAGACGATGGCAAACTGTGGATGCGAAAATCCAATAAGCAAATTATGTGGTGGTGACAATAGCTTCCTACTACTATTGTTACTTTTCATACTTCTTGCTTCAGACTCAACTACTGGCAGAGAAAATAATTTCTTCTTTATAATCATACTTGCAGTTATCGCTTTTGGCGGTTTTGGCAGCATCTTAGGGTTCTAAAAATACTCCATTAATAGGCAGAGCTTATGCAAAGGCAGATATGGTTTCTGCAAAGCAGAAACCTCTGCCTATATTTATATAAAGTGAAAATAATAGAAAACAATTTGGAAGTTGCTGCATACAATATATTATTATGGGTATAGGAGGAAGAGAATATGAGTGCTAGAAGGAATGATGATCAAAGTCAAGGATTTAATCGAAGAAAAAACTTAGTAGATCAGATTCCAGGAGAAGTAAAGGATATGAGTCAAGATGACATAAAGAATAAGATTATGAGCGAAATCAACAACAATAAAAATATCAATCTTGATCAATCAGTTAAGGAAAAGATAAATAATGGTGATGTAGACGGATTAAAAGAAGAAATAATAAAGAAGCTTAGTTCCACTGAATCAGCAGATGGAACAAATGATAAGCTGGTAAATATGTTGAAAAATGATGACATGGATGGTTTGAAAGATCAGTTAATGTCTATGCTTTTCAGCAACATGGGTGACGAAAAAAAAAAGTAAATGATATTGCAAAAGAAGAGTTCTATAGGGAAGATGAAAATGAGAATCAAGAAGATGACGGTGATGAGGAAGAAGAGGAAGAAGAATCCTTTAACCCTTTTTCAGGATTTGATGAGAAGATCATCATGGAATTAATGAAAAAGAAGCTTTTGTCTGGAAGAAAAGATGACAAAAGAGTTGCAATGTTAAAATCTATAAAGCCATATTTGTCAGATAAACGTCAAGATAGTATAGAATCTATATCTCAGATGCTCAGTATGCTTAGTCTTATAGAAGGGATGCAGAAAAAAGATACTGGAAAGAAAAAGACCAAAAGCAAAAGTAAAAAAACAGGTGACAAAAAATGAGACTGGCGATAAACGAGTTTTTGACACTGGAGGAAGAAGACATAATACTTATTGCATTAATTTTTATTATATGGACAGATGATAGCTTCGATAAGTATCTTTTAGCAGCTTTGATTTTTGTTTTAGTTGCAGGATTTGAAAAAGATCTACTAAGATAATAGATAGTAGATCTTTTTCTATGCCAAGAAATCGCGTATACATGTAATATTTATAATTATATAGACAATTAAGGATGTAAATGAAAAATTATGGTTATTAAGGCCGATTACGGTTAAATAAATGTTTGTATTAAAACCAATATAAATAGTATAATAAGAAGGAATAATGTAAATAGGGGGAATTTTTCTAATGGACGGAGCCTTGTGGACGCAAATACTCATAATATTACTGCTCGTAGGTATAAATGCGTTTTTTGCAGCGTCGGAAATGGCCATTGTATCCATGCGTCAATCAAAGATAAAACCTTTAGTTGACGAAGGCAATAAAGCAGCAATCTTAATAAGTAAATTTCTTGATGAGCCAAGCAAACTTTTAGCAACTATTCAAGTTGGAATCACTTTTGCGGGCTTTTTTGCCAGTGCTTTTAGTGCTACCACACTGTCGGTAAAGCTGGGAGCTTATCTGAAAACAATACCTTTGTTTGAAAGATCTGCAGATGCAATAGCTCTTGTTTTTATGACGGTTTTCATATCTTTTATAACCTTAGTGTTAGGTGAATTGGTTCCGAAAAGACTTGCTCTTCAGAAATCAGAAGCTGTATCATTAAAAGTGGCAGGCACAATTAAACTTGTTTCAATTGTTTTTGCTCCTGTAGTGAAACTTCTTACTTTTACAACAAGTATTTTTATTAAACTTTTCCATGGAAGTGATGAAGGAATTGATCAAAGCATAACTGAAGAGGAAATTCGTACTATGATAAATGTAGGGGAAGAAAAAGGAATATTCCAAGAGACGGAAACAGAGATGATTAACAGTATATTTGAATTTGATGATACTGTAGTAAAAGAGGTAATGACTCCAAGGACAGATATGATTGCAGTAGAGCTTGAATCTTCTTTAGAAGAACTTCTAGACGTAATTGTAGAAGAAAACTTTTCGAGAATTCCAGTATATGAAGATACAATAGATAACATAATAGGAATACTATATGTAAAAGATATTTTCGCAATGATAAAGAAAAAGATGGAATGGGAAGTATCTCTTAAAGATATAATCAGGCCGGCTTATTATGTATCTGAGTATAAAAAAATAGATGAACTTTTTAAAGAAATGCAAAAATCTAAAAGTCACATAGCTATTGTAATAGATGAATATGGCGGAACAGCGGGGTTAATAACCATAGAAGATTTATTAGAAGAAATCGTTGGAAATATATTTGATGAATACGATGATGTGATTTTAGACTTTGAAAAAATTGATGAGTATACATACATCGTAAACGCAATGCTTGATGTAGACGAGGTAAATGATCTTTTGGGTGAGAATATTCCAGAAGAAGAGTTTGACACTATAAGTGGCATGGTTTTAAGTCTATCTGGCAAAATGCCTGAAGTTGGTGATGAAGTAACATATGAGGACATTCTATTTAGAATAGAAGAAGTTGATGATAAAAGGATATCAAGAATTAGAATAATAAAGAAAAGACCTAAAAGTGAATAAACAAAAGTCAAAGTCTTAGCTTAAATGCTGAGGCTTTTATTGTTTTTAATAGTAAATTTGACAATTCTAATTCCGTTAAATATACTATTGATAAGAATATCGGCTTTATATAGAATACCTATTCTAAGAGGGAATTAGAAAGCAGATCTAGAATATTCAGATAATATAGCATGTTGTGTAATTTTACCAATCAAATTACAATTACTTTTAAGGGGGAGAAAGTCTTGAAAAGCGTAAAAGTTGAAGATTCAGTAGGAATGGTGCTGGCTCATGACTTCACCAAAATAATACCTGGAGGGCTTTGTCAAAATTGTAGCGACTGCAGGTATCCAAACTGCACCTTTGGCAAGTAGAAATATGACAAGTATACATAAATTGATAAATATAGAAATCGGAATAAGAGAAATGGTTTGCATTGTGGGAGCAGGAGGAAAAACCTCAACAATGTTCCGGCTTGCTCAAGAGCTTTCAAGCAAGGGAAAGAGGGTGCTTGTAACAACCACTACGGCAATATATTATCCTGAAAAGTGGCTATTTGACAATATAATAGTTTCAGAAAAGGAAGACATGGATCTATTTAAAAGCAGCAGTGATAGCTGTATTACTGTATTTGGCAGGGTACTTTCCTCAGAAGGTAAGCTTTTGGGAATAAATCCAAAATTTCTTGATGCTATTTTTTTGAAAGACATATTTGATTATATTATAGTTGAAGGCGATGGTTCTAAGGGAAGGTCTGTGAAAGCACCTGCAGAACATGAACCTGTAATACCTTCGAATACCACAAAGTTAGTAGGGTTAATTGGGATGGATTGTATAGGTAAATATGTTTGCGCAGAAAATGTTCATAGAGCAGAACGTTTATGCAGTATTCTAGGTTGTAGAGAAGGAGACCTTATTGATACAAAAATGATAGAGAAGCTTATATTGCATAAGCAAGGACTATTTAAAGCAGCTCCGAAGCAAACTGAAAAATATCTTATACTAAATAAGGCTGATGGGGAAAATGAGAGACAGTTGGCCTATGACATAGTGCAGAAAATTTTAGATACCGAGTTTGTGTTGTCGGGCATCATCATATCCAGTATGAAAAACTCAAATTTTCAGAATGCAGTCAAGGAAGTGGAAAGTATGATAAGTGGAATCATATTAGCAGCTGGGCTCTCGAGAAGAATGGGCATGGACAAGCTTTTATTATCGGTGGCGGGAATTCCAATAATACAACGGGTTCTCGCTGCTGCATCGAAGTCAAGGCTAGACGAGATTATTTTGGTTTGCGCTAATGACGAAGTAGCGGAAATAGGCAGCATATATGGCATAACAGTAGTTAGAAATACTTCTCAAATACTTGGACAAAGCCACTCAATAAAACTTGGCGTTCAGAATTCTTCAATGCATGCGGATGGTTTTATGTTTTTTGTAGGAGATCAGCCCTTTATGACAGAGGATATTATTAATCGCTTGATTAATGCCTTTCAAGGAAGCAATTGCATTGCAACAGTTCCGCTCTATAATAATAAAAGGGGGAATCCTGTAATCTTCTCATCAAAACTGAGAAATAAACTTTTATCCCTGAATGGTGACGTAGGTGGCCGCACTTTGCTTGCAGAGCTTGACGATAAAATTGTAACAGTTTCCTTTGATTATGAAGCACCGGGGTTGGACGTTGATACACAAGAGGACTATAAAACAGTACTTAAGCTAGAGGACAAAAATGGATAATATTATAGTTATTAGAGGTGCGGGAGATATTGCCACAGGAATTGCGCACAGACTTTATCAATGCGGATTTAGACTGGTTCTATTGGAATTAGAGAGCCCTTTGGTAGTAAGACGTGGTGTATCTTTTGCCAATGCAGTACTAGAAGGTATGGCTCAAGTAGAGGAAGTTCGCGCTGTAAAGGCATGCTGTGGTGAAGATATCTATATGATTTGGAATGATAATAAGATACCTGTACTGTGTGACAGCAGCTGCAAGATTCTTGAGAAGATGAAACCTCTTGCAGTGGTTGATGTCACGTTGATTAAGAGAAATATTGGAACCAATAGGGGTATGGCACCCATTACAATAGGAGTCGGACCAGGTTTTGAAGCAGGGACTGAGGTAGATGCTGTAGTAGAAACAAAAAGAGGGCATAATCTTGGAAAGGTTATATATAAAGGCTCAGCGCAACCGGATACGGGAATTCCAGGTAGTATAATGGGTCATTCGAAGGAAAGATTGATTCGTGCACATAAAGATGGAGTGATCAGAAACATACTAGAAATAGGGAGCATTGTAAAGGCAGGGGACGTAATTGCATGTATAGATAGTGAACCAGTTTGTTATAAATCAGAGGCAACCACACTGTTGCAGAAATAAGCCATAGGACAAATATAGAGGTACTCAATACAGTCATTGAAGCAGCAAGAGCAGGAGAGGATGGAAAAGGATTGTCATATATACTGATAAGATAAGAGACAAAAAAGTAGAGTACATGGAATTTCATGTATTCTACTTTTTTGTCTCTTATTTTAAGGGTTATTATTATATTTTGATATTTCTTTTTCCTAGAATTTCAATACTCCCAACGCATTTAAAAAAACTGCTACAACTGCTAAAGGAGCAATATATTTAATCATTATTGTAAAGAGTCCCTTTAGCTTGAATGAAATCTTGCCACCATTTGTAATTTCATCAACAGCTTTATCAATACCCCATACATAGCCTATGAAGATACACATTAGTAATCCACCGACTGGTAGAATTATGTCTGATGAGAATGCTAAGAAGTCAAATATATTTTTTCCGAATATTAAGAATCCCGACCATATACCCATGGATAATGATGCTGGAACACCCATTAAAAACATTATTGTAGAAAGAACTATAACAGACTTAGTTCTTGCCCATTTGTGCTGGTCTTGCATGTATGCAACTGTAACCTCAAGAAGTGATATGGATGAAGTCAAAGCTGCGAACAATACAAGCACGAAGAACATGAAACCAAATAAAGTACCCAATGGCATTTTTGCAAATACCTGTGGTAAAGTGATAAACATTAGTCCAGGACCAGCTCCAGGCTCAAATCCAAAAGCAAATACTGCTGGAAGTATAGCAAAACCTGCTAATAATGCAACAAGAGTATCAAGGAAAGGTACTATCAAAGAATTTTTTGAAAGATTTTCATCTTTGCCTAGGTAACTTCCGTAAGTTATGATACAGCCCATACCAAGACTAAGTGAGAAGAAAACTTGACCTAAAGCAGCAACTACAGCTCCTGCAGTAATCTTTGAGAAGTCAGGAGTTAAATAGAATGCTATACCCGCTGCTGCTCCTGGCAATGTCACAGATCTAATGCATATAATTACGAGTATTATGAACAATGCTGGCATCATGAACTTACAAGACTTCTCAATACCGCCACCGATACCTTTGAAAACGATTATAGCAGTAACAGCCATAAATACTAAGTGCCAGAATATAGGGAGCACAGGATCGGATATAAAGCTACCGAAATACGCCGCTGTATCTGTAGGTATTCCGCCAATAACAGTTTTAAACATATAGTTAAGAACCCAACCACCAACTACGCTGTAGAAGGATAAGATAATGAATCCTGCAAGAACGCCCAGTCCGCCAATAAATGCCCAGTTTTTGTTAATTTTTTGATAAGCGTTGTAGGAACTTAGCTGAGTGTGCCTCCCTATAGCCATCTCACCAAGCATAATAGTGAAACCGATAAATATGACAATTAATAAATAAATTAGTACGAAAGCTCCTCCACCATTTTTACCTGCCAAATACGGAAATTTCCAAAGATTACCAAGACCGACAGCTGAACCAGCAGCTGCCATTATGAAGCCAAAATTTGATCCCCATTGAGCTCTTTTTTCAGTCATTTTTCCACATCCTTTCATAAAATTGATTTTATAACATTCCTACCCTTAAAATAAGATATAATATTAAATATTTATATAATTGCACAAATATTCCATATTTTATATATTATATAACTTTTATTTGAATAAATAAAGTAAAATTTTAGGCTGATTTACGCTGCTTTTTACGCAAATTGTTCAAAATTCTTACGGAAAGTGTCAACATCTTAGATAACAAAAGGAAAATATTAAGATAAACTGATACCTATATCAAGGTATAAGAAAATGAAGAAATTAAATGCTTTGACAGAATAAAAAACAAAAAAACCTTAGCAATTTGCTAAGGTCTAATAATTTCAATGGTGCCGGAGGTCGGACTCGAACCGACATGTATTCACATACGCATGATTTTGAGTCATGTGCGTCTGCCATTCCGCCACTCCGGCTAATGACAATAATTATCTTATCATAAATAAAATAAAAAATCAATAAGCAAAAATCATATAATAATAGCATTGTTCTATGATATAATTGAAATAAATGTATTTAAAGGTAGGCGATTTGATGGATCCAATCACACACGCAGTTGTCGGGATCAGTCTTGCAGTGCTTGCAGGGGAGCCGTTGGCACTTAGTAACCCTGTTTTAATAGGCAGTATTATCGGTGCAGTTATACCTGATAGTGATATTGTTATGCAGCTTAAAGGTCATGGTAGTTATTTAAAAAGTCACCGAGGCATATCACATTCGTTATTTATATTACCAATTTATGCTTCATTAATCACTTTTGTTTTGTCATTTGTTTTCCCGGATATAAACTTTATGAGAGTATTTATGTTTTCAATTTTCGGATCTCTATCACACGTAATTCTTGATTTAGCCAATACTTATGGAGCTCGGGTTTTATGGCCAATTTTCAAAAAGAGGCTTACGTTTAATTTGCTTTTAGTGTATGACCCTGTAGTTCTAATATCTGCATTGTTGATCATATTACCAATAACAAGACGAATAATTCCACCTTTTCTGGTGATTGCACTTTTTTGTTTATACTTTTTTATAAGAATTATGATGAAGCTAACTGTTATAAAAACCTTAGGTATAAATTTTGGACAAGAGTATAAAGTAGATTATATAAAAGTGCTACCATCCATGATCGGATTTTTAAAATGGCATTTCGTAATTGGTGCAGGGAACAAAAAAGTCATAGGAGAATTAAACTTATATAATAGAGCAATCAAAGTCATTAAGATAATGGATAATATTGATGATGAGTTATTCATCATTGCTACAAATACGCCAACGGCACTATTTTTTAAAGACTTTACACCTTTGTATCATGTATTCTGTGAGAAAAAAGATGACGGATATGTTTTTGATTTTGTTGATTTAAGATATTATATGGCAAAGGATTTTGTTCATAATGCCACAACAGAGGTTAATAATAATTTCGAAGTGGTTACTTCTTTATTTCACCCATATAATAAGACGAGAAATGTAGAAATATAGGAGGGATTGGATGCTTAGATTCCTACTGCTGGAAAATCCCAAGGACGGAAGCTGACTGCTTCGTACATTATGATAGAAAGCTTGATAGAAGACTTTTACAAAAATAAATCAACCTAAACTTAATAGAGTAAATGCGTAAACGAAAATAAAAAAATGAAACTTTTTCATGAATATTACGTCAAAAATTTGGCTGCTTATTATAACGTAGTCATACGGGAGGGGGACTGAGTGTGAACGATTTAGATAGCGCGCTGATTAAAAAGTGCAAAAATGGAGATATTCAAGCCTTTGAGAGTTTGATAAATGCATATCAGAAAAAGGCATACAATATAGCTCTAAGAATCATGGCAAATGAAGAAGATGCCAAGGACATGGCACAGGAAGCCTTTATTAGAATATATAAATCAATAATGAATTTCAGAGAGGAATCATCCTTTTCTACTTGGATATATAGGATTGTCACCAATGTATGTTTAGACGAGGTTAGAAAAAGAAAAAATAGTGCAACTATTTCAATAGATGCAGCCATCAGTATTGATGGCATTGAAACCAAATATGAATTGTGCTGTGACAAGGAGACGCCTGAGGATATATATGAAAAGACTGAGAAAAAAGAAATTATTTTAGGGGCAATAAATGAACTGAGTGAAGAATATAAAGGTGCAATAGTTTTAAGAGATATAGAAGGTTTTAGCTATGAAGAAATAGCAACCATTATGAATTGTTCTATAGGCACTGTGAAATCCAGGATAAATAGAGCAAGAAATATTCTGAAGGACAAGCTGCATAATAGGTTGGAACTTTCATATAAAAAGACCGTCTAATTCTTTGAAAGGAGGGATGAAAAATGAACTGTGAAGTTGCTAGAAACTTAATGTCTTTATATATAGATAAAGAATTGAATGATATAGAAAAAGTAGATTTTGAAGAACATATGTCGAGTTGTATTGAATGTAAAAACGAATATGAACTCCTTTTGGAAATTGTTCTAGCGTGCAATGATATAGATGAAGCGGAATTGCCACAAGAGTTTGGGCAGGAATTGCATCAGGAATTAGTGGAAGTACAGAGAATTTCTAATAAAGGTAGTATAAAAGGATATATAAAAAGAGTCAATTGGAAGATTGCTTCTGGTATAGCAGCTGCTGCAATAGTGTTTGCAATTGGCACTGGAAGCGGCTTGAATAATATGCCAAGCAAAGGTGTATATCCAGAAATGCCTATGAGTGCTTCAGATGAAAAACTTAATAGAGGAACTGATGGAAGCTATGGCTTGGCAGCAGGATCACCACCAAATGTGGGAATAGCAGCTACAGATGGACTAGAAAAGAGCAAGATTGCAATAGAATTTAGCGAGAATATGGCCGATACAGCTGCGGCGGCACCGAAGTCTATGCAATCAAATATAATTACACCAAAGGCCGAAATGCAAAAGACTATGGGGCGCAAGATTATAAAATCAGGATCGGTAGCCCTTGAAGTAGAAAACTTTGATGCTAAGATAGACAGCATCAATAAGATGGTAGCTAGCGTTGGAGGCTATATAGAAAATTCTCAAGTAGATAATTTTACCTATGATTCTCAAGGCTTAAAGGAAAAGAGAAAGCAGGGAAATATAACAGTAAGAATACCTTCTGATAAATTTGAAGAAAGCTTTGAGAAAATAAAAGGTAGCGATAATGTATTAAGTGAAAACACAAATGGTAGCGATATTACTATGCAGTATAGAGATACAGCTACAAGAGTGGATAATTTGAAAATTCAAGAAAAAAGTTTGCAAGCTCTCATGGAAAAGGCTAAAAATGTTGATGAGATACTTCGCATAGAGGTGGAGCTAAACAGAGTTAGAACAGAAATAGATCTGATGACAGGTGACTTGAAGAGATGGGATGATCTAGTTGATTTTTCAACCCTTAACATAAACCTAGTGGAAGTAAAGCCAGCAGACTTGAAACAGGTAAAAACAGATAATGTTTGGGGAAGAGCGTATAACAGTTTTGTAAAAGCAATTAACAATATCATATCTGGTACAGAAAGGTTAGTAGTATCTTTATTCGCGGCAATTCCATATCTAGTGATAATAGGTATACTTGTGGTTATTATGAGACATTTTGTAAGAAATAGGAGAGAAAAGTAATATGACCAAGAGAACTGTAAAATGTTTATCCGCAGGTGTTATTGCAATAAGTTTAGTAATGAACAGTATGCAACGCCAGTGTCCTATGGAGAGATTGAAATAAAAGCCAATGTATATTTGGTTTATAAGTATTAATTCATCTAAAATGAATTGCAAAAGCCTGTGTTAAATATTGTTTAACATAGGCTTTTTAGTATTTGTAAAAATAAACTACAAATTTAGAAGGATTTTGATGATTTAAATGGAAATAATATTAGTTGAGTGCTCATGCTATCAGATAATATCTAATGATTGAACTAGCTCAAAGCATTTGGAGGTTGAAAGATGAAAAAAGAAAAAATGATCGTTATAGATGGACATAGTCTTATGCATAGGGCTTTTTATGGATTGCCACTTTTGTCAAACTCAAAAGGTTTGCATACAAATGTAATATATGGCTTTATCAATATGATCAATAAGCTCATTGAAGAATATAAACCTGATTATATTAGCATTGCCTTTGATACAAAGTCTCCTACCTTTAGACATAAAGAATATGCTGATTATAAGGCAGGAAGAAAAAAGATGGCTGATGAAATGTCAGAGCAGATACCAGTGCTCAAGCAAGTTCTAGACGCAATGAATATAAAAAGACTAGAAATAGAAGGCTATGAGGCTGATGATATTTTGGGAACAGTAGCAAAACAGGCTGATGAACATAATATTTTTACATATATAGTCACAGGAGATAAAGATTCATTTCAACTCATAAATGAAAACGTTAATATTTTATATACCAAAAGAGGAATAACGGATGTTGACATATATGATGAACAAAAGCTTATGGAAGCATATGGGATTACACCTACACAGGTGCCAGATATGAAAGGTCTTATGGGAGACGCCTCAGACAATATACCAGGAGTTCCAGGCATAGGAGAAAAAACTGCCCTTGACCTCATAAAGCAGTTTGGAAGCTTAGAAAATGTATTGGCAAACTCTCATGAAATAAAGAAAAAAGGCGTAAAAGATAAGATAGAAGCAAATAAGGAGCAAGCAGAGTTCTCAAAAAGACTTGCTACTATTATTAAAGATGTACCTGTAGAATTTTATATGGATGGCTGTCGTATGCAAGAGCCAGACGGAGAAGTACTCTCGAAGTTGTATTTTGAATTAGAATTCCGGTCACTTCTAGAGAAGTTGACCCAAAAAGGTTTTGCAAAGCCAGAATTAGATAAAAAGCAAGAAGTCTTGGAAGTGTTACATATAGAAAATATATATGACATGAAAAATATTATGGATAGTATAAATAGGAATAAAGAAATATGTTTTAAGATTTTTTCTGAGAATATATATATATATGATCAAGATAAGATTATTTCAATTAATTTTAATGCAAGCAATATACCATTCATAAAAGAAGTAATGGAAAATCCAATTATTTTAAAATCAAGTTATGATATAAAGCAAGATATACTAGCGCTAAAGCACATGGGAATAGAGCTAGAGGGACTGGGATTTGACATAATGATCGCTGCCTATATTATGAATCCATCAAAGAGTACCTATTCAATCAATGAACTTGCATATGAATTCTTAGGAGTAGAGATAGATGCAAACCCTGAAGCACATTTTTGTGCAATGCAAGAGCTTGTGAGTGTACTAAAAGGTAGAATTAAGGAAACAGATATGGAAAAGCTTTACTATGAGATAGAGCTGCCTTTGACAGCTGTGTTGGCAGATATGGAGTTTTATGGCTTTAAAGTAGATGGCAAAATACTTGAAGAGCTCTCTCGTGATTTTGGTGCTCAGATAGAGGGCTTAACAGAGAGTATTTATTTAATGGCTGGAGAAACCTTCAATATAAACTCGCCAAAACAGCTTGGAGTGATACTTTTTGAAAGGCTGAATTTACCTGCCCTTAAAAAAACCAAGACTGGCTATTCAACGGATGTTGAAGTGTTGGAGGATCTTTCTGATAAGCATCCTATAGCGGAGAAGATATTAGAATATAGACAGATTGTGAAGCTTAAGTCTACATATGTGGATGGATTGATAAATTTGATAGATGCTACTGGCAGAGTTCACTCCAAGCTGAATCAAACTGTTGCAGCAACAGGTAGACTTAGCAGCACAGAGCCTAATCTGCAAAATATTCCTATTAAAACAGAGGCAGGCAGGCAAATAAGAAGAGCATTTGTATCAGAGGATGAAAATCACTTGTTGGTTGATGCGGATTATTCACAGATAGAACTTAGAGTACTAGCACACATATCAGATGATGAGCGGTTTATTGATGCTTTTAGAAAGAATGAGGATATACATACCCGTACAGCTTCAGAGGTGTTTGGTGTGCCTAAGGAAAATGTAACGAGTATTATGAGAAGTAGAGCAAAGGCTGTAAACTTTGGGATTGTATATGGTTTAGGAGATTTCAGTCTTGCAAAGGACTTAGGAATTACAAGAAAAGAAGCAAAAAAATATATAGATAACTATTTTGAGAGATATCCAAACGTGAAAAAGTATATGGTAGACATCGTAGCAGAGGCAAAAGAAAAAGGCTACGTCACAACACTTCTGAATAGAAGAAGATTTATACCAGAGATATCTTCCAAAAATGCAATAGTCAGAAATGCGGGAGAGAGAGTTGCAATGAATACCCCTATACAAGGTACTGCGGCAGATATTATCAAGATTGCTATGATAAAAGTATATGATGAATTGAAAAGTAACAAGCTCAAATCAAGATTAATATTGCAAATACATGATGAGCTTATCATAGAAACACACAAAGATGAACTGGAGTTGGTGAAGGATCTTATTAAGAGGAATATGGAAAGCGCATTAACTCTTAATGTACCTTTGACGGTAGAAGTACATTTCGGCGAAAGCTGGTATGATTCAAAGTAAGGCATCTTTAAGAAAATATTTTCTTTCAAATGCTTAGTATGTGAATTGGGGTGGTTTTTATGATAATTGGATTGACTGGGGGTATAGCTAGCGGTAAAAGCACAGTATCTAAAATGCTCAAGGATTTGGGAGCTTATATAATAGATGCAGATATCATAGCTAGAAAGGTTGTAGGAAAAGGACAAAAGGCTTATAATAAGATAGTCCAAAGTTTCGGAGAAGATATACTGCAAGAGGATGGAGCGCTTAATAGAAAAAAGCTAGGAGATATTGTTTTTTCTGATAAGGTCAAATTGGACCTTTTAAACAGAATCACTCATCCAGAGATTATAGCAAGTATTGATGAGGAAATATCAATTGTGAAGGCCAGGGGATATCAAATCATTGTTCTTGATGCAGCAATACTGCTAGAACTAGGGCTTCAAAACATGGTAGATCGTGTATGGCTCGTGGTAGTAAACCAAGAAACTCAAGTGAAAAGGCTTATAGAAAGAGACAGATTATCATTGTTTGAGGCAGAAAGCAGAATAAACTCACAATTTAAAAATGAAGAAAAGATAAAATACGCAGATCAAATAATAAATAATGAAAAAACCATGAAAGAAGTAAAAGAAGATGTAGTAAAATTATTCAGCAATCTAGTTTGTGAGGGAGAATAACGGTTGGCAAAAAGAAGAGGACGTGGAAAATTTCTACTTTTAGTATTTATGATACTTATTGTATATTTAGGATATAAAAAAACGCCAGAGCTTATAAAAGTATTTTACCCATATAATTATAAACAAACCATAGTAGAACATTCACAGAAATATAATTTAGATCCAAAGCTTGTTGCAACTGTAATAAAAGCAGAAAGCAATTTTTATGTATTTGCAAAGTCAAAGAAAGGAGCGTTGGGTTTAATGCAGATTACACCAGCTACAGGAGAATGGATATCAAAAAAGCTTGGTTATGAGAAATTTGATGAAGAGATGCTTTATAATCCTGAAACAAATATCAAGTTTGGTTGCTGGTATATAGATTATCTTTCAAAGCATTATAATTACAACCTCAAATATGTCTTTTCAGCCTATAATGGAGGAGAAGGCAATGTGGATAAATGGATTGAGAATGGGACTATTGACGGAGATATCTCTAATGTAGAAGATATACCATATCCTGAAACAAAAAAATATGTGCAGAAAATTAGGACGAATTATAAAATATATAAGGCGCTTTATGAATAAACAAAATGATTATCAATACTTAAGCAAGTTTTTGAATGGAGAAATATTATGAAGAACAAATGGAGAAGGGCAAAGCTGATATTGATATTTATATTAGCCGTATCACTTCTTGCTTCATGCACACAAATTGATGAACCCGGTGTTGAGATTACCGTTGTAGAAGATGAAAAGCCAGAAGCAGGAGGGGAAATCAGTCTGGGTTGTGTGGAGCCACAGTCCCTAAATCCTATCGCAAACAAAAATCAAACCTATTTGGATATATCGAAGCTCTTATTTGAAAGCCTTTTTGAATATGATGAGAATATGAAGCTCACACCTATTTTGGCAGAGAGCTTTAGCTTCAACAATGGTATTTCTCAGTGTATCATAAAATTGAAAAGTGGAGTTAAATGGAGCGATGGGGAACCTTTGACTGGCAAAGACATAAAGTTCACCATGGATAATATTAAATATTCACCAGATTCTATTTATAAAAAGAATTTAGAGCAAATATATTCTTATCAAGTAGTTGGCAATGATGGTATAAAAATTAACTACAGAGGCTCAGTGGCTAATCCACTTGACTCCTTAACTTTTCCAATAATACCTGAACATATATATGGAAAAGACGCAAATGCAATACCAGTAGGGACAGGCAAATATAAGATTTCCGATTACTCCAAGGCGAAGAATATGGAACTAATTGTAAATGAAATAAGGCAAACAACTAAAATGCCTTATATATCAAAGATTAAAGTGACTTTCATCAATGATATGGAAGCCTTTTCTACAGCTTTTAGATCAAAACAGCTGGATATGTTAAACACTAGTGAATATGATTGGGAAAAATATAAGGAAATTCAAGATGTAACTACACATAAGTATAAGACTAATAATTTTGACTTTATTTCGCTGAATTTTAAAGATCAGATTTTTCAGGATAAAGCAGTGAGAAAAGCCATGATGTTAGGAATTAATAGAAAACAACTTATTGATAAATATTTGCTTGGCAACGCAACTTTAACTGATACTCCTATCAATCCAGCGTCATGGCTCTATGATGGCAAAACTTCAACCTATGCTTATAATAAAGCAGAGGCAAAAAGAATCTTAGAAGAGGCAGGCTACGGTGATGCCAATGATGATAAAATCTTAGATAAAGAAGTGGATAAAAAAAGATTTAGTTTAAGATTTACATTAGTAACCAATGAAGATAATTCTTTTAGAAAAACAGCTTGTCAGGAAATAAAGAAAAACCTAGAAGAAATAGGCTTTTATGTTGATTTGCAATTTGTGAGCTTTGAAGGCGTAAAAAAGTTGATGGAAAGTAAAAAACATGGAGCTGTATTGACTGGATATAATTTGTCCTTTGATGAAGACATGTCATTTTTGCTTGCAAGCTCGCAGATTATTGGTGGCAAGAACTATTCAGGCTATTCAAATCCAGAGCTTGATGTATTGCTTAGTCAAGCACAGACCACAATAGATGAAAATGATAAGAAACAAATACACGCAGATATACAAACTATGTTAAGAGAAGAAGTCCCTTGGATAAGTCTTTTATTTAGAGAAGCGGCCTTCGTAACGAGAGATAAAATAAAAGGTGAGTTGAAGCCAGACTATGCAAATCCATACAGGAATATAGAAAACTGGTATGTGAAGAAAGTTACTCAATAGAAGGTGGATGCAAAATCGTATTGACATAAAATTATAATGAGAATATAATATGATTTGTGGTTAAAATCCGAGTGTGCTAGTTTTGGTAAACAAGCATTTTTGTGATCACGCTATTTCAGTGCCGATTTAAGAACAGAGGAAAAGGCGGAAAAGTTAATCCTCATGAAAAGATTTACAACGCGGTTGTGGCGGAACGGCAGACGCACTAGCTTGAGGGGCTAGCGGGCTAACGCTCGTGTGGGTTCAAATCCCATCGACCGCACCATATTTGAATGATTGAACTACCTAGGAATAGGTAGTTTTATATTTTTTAAAAATATAATGGTTTAATTTGTTATTAAGAAGATTTTCTATACATTATTGATTCTTAATAATAGCTATAAGTATCAGTTATTAATAGATAGATATTTCATATAGATATGTTTCCACGAACGTCGCAAGAGGAAAGCCGGTCAACCAGTCAAAATGTTAAGATGGGTTTTCAATATCGCTTCCAGAAGGGTGAAATGCAGATAAATCATAATCGCTTTTTAGGGTATACCAAGGATGACAAGAAACAACTTATTATAGACCCAATAGGAGCGGAAGTTGTAAAGCGAATTTACCGAGAATATTTAGAGGGTGCAAGTCTCGTTGATATTTGTAAAGGGCTTGAAGCTGACGGAATATTAACAGGAGCGGGACTTCCAAAGTGGCGACCAGAAACAGTAAAAAAGATGCTTCAAAATGAGAAGTATGTTGGCGATGCCTTGCTCCAAAAGACATACACCATTGATTTTCTTGAAAAGAAGCGGGTTATCAATAACGAAATTGTACCACAGTATTATGTAGAAAACAGCCACGAAGCAATTATTCCAAGGGATTTGCATATGCAGGTGCAAGAGGAAATTAAAAGACGGGCAAATATCTATAACTCCAAGAGCGGCGGCAAACGAATTTATAGCTCACGATATGCATTATCAAGCATAGTCTTTTGTGGGGATTGTGGGGAGATATATCGCAGGGTTCACTGGAACAACAGAGGAAAGAAATCCGTTGTTTGGCGGTGTGTAAATAGACTTGATGAAAAAGGCAGTGACTGCCCTTCACAGACGATAGCAGAGGAAGTTTTGCAAACAGGAGTTACTATAGCAATCAATCAAATAATTGCTGGGCGTGAAGGTTTTATCACCATATTGTCTAAGAACATTGAAACAGTTCTGGGAACAGAATTTGATATGGACACAGATGCCATTGATGTAAAGCTTGGTACACTTCAGGATGAGATCATGCGGCTGGCAGGTTCAAAATTTGACTATGACAACCTTGCGGCAGAAATTCACAGACTAAGGTCAATAAAGCAAGAAACGCAGGAGCATAACGCACAGCGGCAAACCAAACGCCAGCGAATAAGTGAGATGACAGAGTTTCTGGATATTCAAAGTGGCATAATCACTGAATACGATGATAAACTCACAAGGCAGCTAATTGAGAAAATAAAGGTGTTTGAGGATAAGCTTCAAGTTTCATTTAAGTCAGGTGTGGATATAGAGATTGAGATATAAGTTTATATAAGATATGGATAACCGCCAACTTTGGTAGCTGAAATGGCTATTAGGGTTGGCGGCTTTTTTGTGCATTTTGGGGTTGGAATTACGTTTGTGATTAAATCAGACGTTGGGAATTTGTAAAAATACTTGTTGTTTTCGCTGTAACGAAGTATAATAAGGTAAAGTTTACCTTTAGGAGGTGTACACGTTGGAATATGTTTCCTCAAAAGCTATAGCTGAAAAATGGGGCGTAACTGTAAGAGCTGTTCAACTTATGTGTGTACATGGCAAAATAAAAGGAGCTAAGAGGTTAGATGATGGCAAGGTGTGGCTTATTCCAGATGATGCTGAGAGACCAGTTAATATTAAGTATAGTAGAAAAAAGGAAGCATAGTGTTTTGCAAATGATAATCTAGAGGAGTTAATTTTTATGTTTGATATCCCACAATATAATGATTGGATAAATATACAACCAATAGAAAAAGGTTGGTCGAGTGATAAAAAATATTATGTAGAAGCACAAAATGGCGATAAGCTCTTATTAAGAGTTTCAGACATATCTGAATTTAATAATAAAAAAGCTGAGTTTGATGCTGTTAAAATGATTTCAAAGAAATGTAGTCTAATTTCAATACCTGTAGATTTTGGAACTTGTGAGTATGGAAAGAGTGTTTATTCTCTGCTTACTTGGGTGGATGGTGAAGACGCTGAAACAGCTGTGCCTAATCTTAAAGAAATCGAGCAATATAAACTTGGATTTAAGGCAGGACAGGTCTTATTGAAAATGCACGCTATACCTGCACCGGATGATCTTCCAAGTTGGGAACAAAGAATATTAAACAAGGTACAAAAAAGATATTCTGAATACCAAAATTGTGGTATTAAAATTGCACATGATAATGAGATTATGCAATTCATTAATGATAATTTGTGGTGCCTAAAGGATGTGAATCGCACATTCTGTCATGGCGATTATCATTTAGGCAACATGATTATTGATAAAACAGGTGAACTTAATATAATTGATTTCAACCGTTGGGGATATGATGACCCATATGAGGAATTTAACCGACTAATGGTGTTCACTCGTCGAATTAGTATACCATTTGCAAAAGGACAGATTGGCGGGTATTTTAACGGGAAACAGCCACCAGAGGTGTTTTTTAGGCGAATGGCTTTATACACTGCAATTAATGCACTATTCAGTATTATTTGGTCAATTCCTTTTGGGGAGGACGAAATAAAAGGCGATATTGAACGCTCTCGAATGAACTATGAGGATTATAAAGGGTTTACGACCATTATACCAAATTGGTGGGGGAATGATTAATGAATATAAGAATTGCTAACATAAACGATATAGAAGTATTATTTGAGCTAAATGAATTATTTAATGGAGAAAAATGCACAACCAAAGAACTTCTTTTAGACTCAATAGCAAATAACAAGCAGGAGACTGTATTTGTTGCGGTTGTAGATGATATGACAGTAGGATTTTGCTGTATGCAGGTTTTTAAATCAATGTGTTACTGTTCTAATTATGCTGAAATAACTGAACTGTTTATTAAAGAAGAATATCGTAGAAAAGGTATTGCATACGGCTTGATGTCATATGCAGAGAGTTATTATTTATCACAAAAGGTTAAAGGGTTTCAATTATTTACTGGGAAGGAAAATAAAAAAGCCCAAGCTTTTTATGAGAAAATTGGGTACAAGAGAACTGAAGAATTGATGTATAGAAAGAGGTTTTAGTATGCCAAATATAGTAAAAGCAAGCAAATCAACATTACAAGAATGGGCAAAGCTATCATTCAGATTATATGGAGACCATCATACATTTGAAGAAATGCTTCATAATTGTAACGAGTTCTTACTCAATTCTAAAGAGAACGGATTTCTTTATGAAATAGATGGGAAATATGTTGCATTTGTTAATATTTCTATTAGAACAGATTATGTTAATGGAACAAATAGCTCACCTGTTGCATTCATTGAGGCAATCTATGTTTTGCAAGAGTATCGTGGTATAGGTGTTGCAAGAGAATTAATTGGAGTTGCCGAAAAATTTGCTCGGGATAATGGATGCAAAGAGTTAGCGTCTGATTGCTTGATATCAAATATAGAAAGCGAAAAATTCCACAAAAGCTGTGGATTTAGAGAAACAGAGAGAGTAATCTGTTTTGCTAAGGAAGTATGACTCCACTAATGAATAAATATTAAAAACTTATCAATAAAATTTTAAAAAGATCATATAGTTGAGGTAATTTTTATGATTTTGTCTGTATCAAGACGCACTGATATTCCCTGCTATTATTCTGTGTGGTTCATAAATCGCTTGAAAGAAGGATATATACTAACCAGAAATCCAATGAATCATTCACAGGTAAGCAAAATTTCTTTATCGCCTGATGTTGTAGATTGCATTGTTTTCTGGACAAAAGATGCGAAGAATATAATTCCCCAACTCGAAAATATTGATAAAATGGGTTATAAATATTACTTTCAATTCACACTTACACCATATGATTGCACGATTGAGAAGAATATACGTGACAAAAATGAAATTGTGAATACGTTTATCGAGTTAAGCAATATAATCGGTAAGGAGCGGGTATTGTGGAGGTATGATCCTATTATATTGAACAACAGACTGTCAGTAGATTACCACTTGGAGCAGTTTTTACTGCTTTGCGAGAGGCTTCATTCCTATACAGAAAGCGTTACAATCAGTTTTGTGGACTATTATAAAAAGTTGAAAACAGATATTGTAAGAGATATAACTGAAGAGGAAATCACTGAACTTTCTGTATTTATTGGGCAAACAGCAAAAAACTACGAGATGGATGTTAAAGCTTGTAGTGAGAGAATGGATTTGACCGTTTATGGTATTGGAAAAGCGAGTTGTATAGATAAATATATTATTGAAAAAGTATGCGGTCATAAGCTTGATGTGAAGCAGGATAAAAATCAGAGGGGAAACTGTGGTTGTGTGGAAAGTATAGATATCGGTACATATAATACCTGCTCTAACGGTTGCGTTTACTGTTATGCTAATTATAGTGAAAAATCAGTTGCTGCAAATATGAAAATGCACAATCCAAATTCTGAGATGCTCAATGATGCCCTTAAAGTAGGAGAAAGAGTAATAGAGAGGAAAGTAAAATCGTTTAAGAGCGACCAGATTGAATTATTTTAACAAGTGGAGGAATCAGGATGAAGTTTTGCGGAGCATGTATAATAACTGATAATGTCTCAAGATTGTCAGACTTTTATAGTAAAGTTTTCAAGTCCTTACCGGAAGGTAACGAAAATCACGTAGCATTTAATGATATGAATTTGGCAATTTGGAATCCGGGAAACACCGAAATATAAGAAATAAAGACTATGTCATTAATGTATTTCGTTGATGATGCCATGAATGAGCATGAAAGGTTATCAAACATTGATGGCATTGAAATGGTATCAATGCCAGAAAAGCAGCCATGGGGTGTAATTGCTTTTGTTTTTAAAGATCCTGATGGTAATGAGATTAATTTTATTCAGCAGCTTAATAATGTAGAGGTGTAATAAATGCGACTTGAAATATCAAATCATGAATATACTATAATCTGGAATGGGGTTTATTACTTTGCTTTATCTGAATATCCTTTTATATCCGATTGGGAATTACGAAAGATAGTATACTTTGTTCAATATGAAAAAAGACATGGCAGAGATACAGACATTATATGTGATAATGAAAGTATAATGCTCAAAGTTAACTCAGCCCTTGCTCATGCCGAAAAGGTAGTAATGGTAGAAAAACCTGCTAAGATAACAGAATGTACAGTATGTAAACAAAAAGGTTGCTTGACAGACTTTGTTTGCCATATAGCAAGTAAGGAGAATGCAAAGTCAATTCTTGAATGCGGTAGCATTTTTTCCGCTGTTAATGCAATGGGAAGGTCAAGTCATGACCTTGTAAATGATATTAGAAATGCTGCAGGTGATCCAACTGATTATTTTGATTATATAATGTTAGCTTGGGGTAATTGCCAAGCTGGTGATAGATTGGTTATGGAAAGGTTGTTGAATCGGCAGCCGAATGAAGAGGATTTAAGTACGGGCTTTCAACCGGGTATACGTTTTTATTTTAAATATGATACCATTCTTACACATCCTAACCACATATTTGATGGGTATCATCCTGCTAAAATAAAAGGAGAGATTGTACTGTCAGACTATTTGTTTGTCTGTATTATTCCTGAACAATATAAAAAAGAGTTTGTAGACATTATTCCTTCGAGTGTTTTAGACAAAGTTTACTACATTGAAAATGATTGCAGAGATATATGGGATTGGTCTGAAAAAGTTTATGATTTTGTAGAGAAATTAGAAAAATAAAATTTAAATCAAAATTGTACTTTTTACCGTTTTCATATTCTCTGCCCACTGAACCCTTGTGAGTATAGTAAAATCAAAAAACTACTCACTCAAGGTTGATTTGTAAAAATGTGAAAACCATATAGTAGATGACTAGCACAATATACGTGGAGTTTGTGAAATATGTTCAAAAAACATCTATTTCATCAACTCACCACTAAGTTTTTTCAACTGACATCTATTTCATCAACTCACCCTACACGAAAAGTTTCAAACGACATCAATTACGTCATCTCACCGCACGTAGAAGCGATAATTCTGATGACGCGTAGTGGTTCAGGCGAGAAAAAGTAGGGTTTGACCACAAGATGTTGTGGTTTTGAAGCGAAAAAAAGGGCAAAAATCGGGTCAAAAATTGCATTTTTTGACCCGATTTTTGGGGGCATTTTATAGATGACATTCGGGATTTTGATGATGACAGCGGGTAACAGCCATCGTGCGGGGTAGCAATAAATATAGATAGAAAGCAAAAAGAGTAAAATGATATAATAGGAATTGTTGCATATATGTAGAATATAGCGTCATAGTTGGCAAGCGAGAGCATGGATTGTGTAGCAAAAATAAGCATTTTAGGGGTGTATCATTATTGAGATTAAATATGAAATGGAGTAAGCAGAAAAAGATAATTGAGAATAGTATCTGTGATAATTTAAAGAAAAGAATAAGTATAAATTTAACCCATTATAGAGCCGTACATGAACCAGAAAGTAGATTTTGGATAACATATGATGGCAAAGAGATAATTAGTATTTCAAAAATGAAGTGGCTCAACGAATGGGTTAAGATTATGGAAGAATATAGGATCAGTAAAGGGACAGAAAACGAATTTGATTATGCAACAAAAGTTATGCAAAATAATGGAAGCTACTATATAGACGATATTCAGGACTCATTAGACCAATACTTAAACTTGTCAATTAATGAGGCACTTTCTTCGGGAAATTTTATAATAAAGGCTCTCTCAATGATAGATAAAAGACTGGGAAAGAGAAGATTAACAACTATGGCTTTAGATGAAAAAGAACATCCATTGGTAAAGAAATTATATGAGATACGATGTGGCATAGAAGGCATAAATAGAAATAGATAGTATAACCATTAGGTGGTACTTTTCATATAATCTGTCACAACATTAAAAAATGCGAAATCTATATATACTATTTGTTAAAGGAAGGATGATACAATATGAGTTACTTTGAAACTGACGTAAATGATGATTTATGTAGTGAAAAATTGTATTTTTACTACTCTGCTACACTTCGTATCTTCGGAAAGAATTTAGATTTCGAACTTATAAATAATACTATAGGAATACAACCTACCCATATACACATAAAAGGTGAATACCATAGATTAGGGGTGAAACCTATTGGCAGACCTTATGAAAATGATATGTGGATGTATGAAGCCCAAGTTCATAAGAAAATCGATTTAGATAAACATATTCAAAGCCTTTGGACAATAATTAAACCACACAAGGAATTTCTTTTGAGTCTTAAAGAAAAGCATATAGTAGATGTATTTTGTGGATATAGGTCAAACTGTGACCATGCAGGATTTGAAGTATCACCAAGGTCATTGGAGATGTTTATTGAACTCGATATTCCTTTTGGAATATCAGTTATAGTATGCTGAACTACTAAAACGTTAAGTACACATCTTTCTTATTTAGCGTAGTACACGTCAATATAATTAATAGGATAGTAAAACCATATAATCAGAATAATATTCAATCACAAATCATTGAGCAGCATCTTTAGAGATGTAACATCGATTGATAGGGAAGTGTCAAATATGAAAATACTGTATGGGACAAGTAATAGGGCAAAGCTAACACATATGAGGGAGCGGTTGAAAGAGTTTGATCTTGAAATCCTGGGCTTAGAGGATGTCAGAACAGGAGAACTGCCAGATGTTGAGGAACATGGCAACAACCCTCTTGAAAATGCAATTATTAAGGCAGAGGCTTATTACGAATTATTTAAAATGCCGGTTTTTTCATGTGATTCCGGACTATTTTTCGAGAATTTCCCTGAAAATTTACAACCTGGTATACGAGTAAGAAACGTTGGAGGTAAATATCTATCAGACGATGAGATGATTGATTATTATGGGAATCTTGCAAAAAAACATGGAGATATCGTTGCACGTTATAAAAATGCAATTTGCTTTATTCTAGATGAGAATTCAATATATAAAAGCATGAATGATGATTTATCAGGCGAAAAATTTATATTGACACATACACCTCATCTAAAGCGAGAGAAGGGTTTTCCGCTGGATAGCTTATCACTACATATACCTACGGGTAAGTATTACTATGATTTAGACAATTACAAAGTTGATGATACAGCAATAAAATCTGGCTTTGTAAGCTTTTTCAAAAGCATATTGCAGGATAGGCAATGAAAAAAATAGCATTTTGAGTATATATGAGGGGCATATTTTATTATGTCACGCAAGGGGGAATTATTATGCAAACAGAAATATACTTTATAAGGCATGCAGAACCAAATTATAATAACTATGATGATTTGACACGTGAACTAACTCCAAAAGGCTTTATTGACCGTGAGCTTGTTACAAATTATCTTTCTGATAAAAACATAGAGATAGTTTTGTCGAGTCCATATATAAGAGCCGTAGATACAGTTAAGCATTTTGCTGAAAAATATAATATGGATATAGAACAAGTTGAAGATTTTAGAGAACGAAAAACTGATAGCTGTTGGATTGAAGATTTTGTATTATTCTCAAAATCTCAATGGAGTGATTTCGAATATAAACTTAGTGATGGTGAATGTCTAAATGAAGTTCAGAGCCGAAATATATCAGCGTTACATAATGTATTGAATACACATAGAGGTAAGAAAATTGCAGTAGGAAGCCACGGTACAGCACTTAGTATGATAATAAATTATTATGATAACTCTTTTTGTTATGACGATTTTGTTTCTATTAAAAACTTAATGCCATGGATTGTAAAATTTACTTTTGAAGGTAATAGTTGTACTAAAATTGAAAAAATAGATTTATTTAAATTATAAGAATTATCAAAGATAAGTTTTTTCACAATCTTTTTATATTGTTCCACTGATTATGTATACGTTGGGAGATGATAATGTGGCATGCAAATTAGTCTGTTTTGATTTAGATGATACTCTTATTAGAGAAGTACATTCAGTTATGTTACCATGCATTTTAAACGGGAAAGAGAAGGAACATACTCTCATTCAAGAGCAGGAAGAAAAGGGGCTAATTGACTACAAATCAGCAGATTATCTTAGAGCAGAATTACTTTTCGGTCTTGAAGAGCGAAAAATATCTCAATGCTTTTTAGAAATTGCCAAGCCCTTAAAAAATATCAAGGGTGCTGTTAAAAAACTACATGAACAAAATATTAAGTGCATTGTTATTACAGTGGGTCCTAAGCAAGTTGCTAAAGTCGTAAGTGATATTTGGGGATTTGATGCTTATTATGGTAGCGATTACGAAATAGCTGATGGAGTATTTACTGGAAAGATTCTTAATTATATTGCTACTGAACAAAAAACAGAGTGCTTACAAGACTTTTGTAAAAAAAACATTATAAAACCAGAAGAATGTATTGCAGTAGGTGACGGCTCAACAGATATTCCTATGTTTGAATACTGCGGGAAATCAATCGCTATTAATGGTACCGAAAAGGCTCGAAAGAATGCGATGTATGCGGTTGATACTGATGATTTAATAGACATACTTAAATATATATTATGAGGATAATTTTAATATATCTATTTCATAATGCTTAATATTGTGAAGTATTGATAATTTACATAATGGAAGAATGAGAGGAAGATTCCGTGAAAATAGATCGCTTATTAGCAATAACTATGTTTCTATTAAACCGCGAGACTGTAAGTGCATCAGCACTTGCAGAGCGATTCGAGGTATCCAAACGCACCATACAACGCGATATTGATACACTTAATCAAGCCGGCATTCCAATTACTTCTGTATATGGGGTTGAAGGCGGCTACGAAATTATGGACGGATTCAAGCTAACTAAACAAATTGCAGGTGTGGATGATTATCTGAACATCATAATTGCTCTTAAGGGGTTAAGCACTGCCTATGAGAGTCAAAAAATAAATGAAACCCTGGATAAAGCGTTATATGCTATGCAGGGCGGCGAACAACAAATATTCATTGATTTTTCAGCTGCGCGGGAAGGTACACTTGTAAATGAATATCTACATATAATTGAAAAAGTAAAAAGTGTATAATATTATGCCGTAGGGGGTGTGTTTTTTTGGCAAGAGCATGGCGTGAAGAATATAAAGGTGCAGTATACCATGTAATAGCTAGGGGAAATAACAAAGAGTACATTTTCAAGGACGGTATAAATCTGTATTAGTGCAGGACGAAAGATATATGTTGAAATTAATAAGATATATTCACCAAAATCCAGTACGTGCAGGTATGGCAAGTAACGTAGAAAATTATAAATGGAGTAGTGATATATATTACAGAAAAGATATTAGAAGCTTTATAACAAGATTTACTGAAAGGTTTTTTGCTCTTTTTGCAAAAAAACTACCCGAGCGTTTCAACGAGGCAGGGGATATATGCCCACCGCCTATCGCTAGAATCGGAACCAGCCACTTATAGAAGTGGGGGACATCTTTTTGCCTCGTTATAAATAAAGAAGTAATACTGAAGATGCTTGATATTTGTGCTACTGCAGCAACAGAGAAATATAAGGAGTTTATGGAGGAAAAAGAAGATACCGATTATAGCAAACTAAATGCAATCGGTGATGAAGCTTATAGAGTATTGTGTGAGAGTAAGAAGGAAGTAAAGCAAAGGAAAAGACTAGATGAAATATTATTTGATATAGGCATGGGTCTAATAGAGTATAATCAAATTAAAGCTGGGTCTAGGAAAAGGACACTGACAAAATATAAACTAAGTTATGCAATTGCTGGAATAGAGCATCACTACACATTGAAGGAAATCGGCGAGCATATAGGAATGACGGCTGTATCAGTAAAGAATATGTTGGATAGGTATGAGATGTAGATAACCTAATAACCTGTGTACCTGGGAAACCGCTGAAAAATGCATAGACTGGAATGAATATGCAAATCAACTACTAATTAGATTGACCTGATAAAATCAGATCTTTTGAAGCGTTGATTTTTTACGGTGTTTTGTGTAGTTTTGGAAAGATTCATCCTGAATTTTTAGGCTACAGAGGCATACACCACCTCCATTTAACT
>MCHG01000092.1_pt1 | contig 57860 bp, 54 predicted proteins | sample 787351 | NCBI WGS metagenome assembly MCHG01 (sample SAMN05430296, study PRJNA330682) | permafrost metagenome | biome: Cold desert; feature: permafrost; material: soil; isolation source: enrichment culture inoculated with soil incubated with H2/CO2 at 20 degrees... ... | reverse complement strand
ACTTCATGGGAATGAGTATAAGATTACGGATGTCGTAGATGAATAAAAGGACCGAGGCGCAGCCGAGGTTTTTCTTAAAAGTGAACCAAATAGGCTTGATTACATATCATGATATAAAAGGGGCGGGGAAATAGTGGGCAAACCAACTATTATGTGGATCGGGTCGCCAAACTTCAGTAGTCCTATGGGTTATAAAATAATTGCAATCGTTAACCATATTATGAGTGGAACCCTTATTGGTACTGATGCTTGGTTTGCCAATCCAGCTAGTAAGGTTAGTTCGCACTTCGGAGTAGGTAAGAATGGCGAAATTCATCAATATGTCAACTTGGACAACCCAGCATGGGCAAATGGTGTTATAAATAATCCAAGTTGGTCCCTGCTTCAAAGCGGAGTCAACCCGAATTATTACACCGTTTCGATTGAACACGAAGGAGAAAGCGGAGACGTAATGCCTGAAGCTCAGTACCAAGCTACACTAGCCTTACATCGCTGGTTAATTGAGACATTGGAGATACAGGTGACCAGAGATAATATTATCGGGCATTATCAGATTGATTCAGTCAATAAAATAAATTGTCCAGGAACGGGATTTCCTTGGGATAGATTGTTTAAGGACTTACAAGGAGGAAGCGATGTGTTAAAAGTAGCTGTGTTGTTGTATACCAAGGAGGATTATTGGGCTGGAGCTGATGTTGCAGCTAAGAATGGTAATTGTGGGATATTTGTGCGCCCAGCAGATTTATCAGTTCCTGTCGATGCTATGAATGCCCAGAAACTTATCGTAGTTGGCGGATCAACGACTAAACATCCAAATGAGGTTTTGCTGTCGGGCAATAATAAATACCATACAGCTGCAGCTGTGGGCAAGTATCTAGAGGCTGAATAGTAACGATTTCAAATGCGATGAACCCAAAATGGAGAATTGCCTCCGCCAACAAGAGCGGGGGCAATTTTTAATCTGAGAATTAAAAGGTTGGAGCAATCTTATAAATCCCAAATTCTTGGTGACCCAAGATTTCAGCTTTAGGTTTTTGTCCATTGGCCACTTGGATGATTTCGTCAAAAATACGCTGCCCGACTTGTTCGATTGTTTCTTCACCGGAAATAATGCTTGAGGCATCGATATCCATATTATCTTCCATCATTTTGAATGTTCGTTTATTGGCGGTTATTTTAATCACGGGGGCAATCGGAGAACCAGTTGGAGTTCCGCGTCCAGTCGTAAAGATGACGACGGTTGCGCCACTGGCGAGCATTCCAGAGACGGAATCAACATCCTGCCCAGGAGAGTCCATGATGTACAGTCCCTTCCCACTGGGTATTTCGCCATATTGTAGTACGCCCTGAATCGGGGCGTGGCCTGCTTTATAGATACATCCTAAGGATTTTTCCTCAATGGAACTGATCCCTCCAGCAATGTTGCCAGGCGTCGGTTGTCCATCACGAAGGTCAAAGTGGGAGAGCTTGGCACGTTCTTCACAGTCATGCACGATTTTGTAAAGCTTCTCCGCCACTTCAGGTGATTTTGCTCGGCGAGCAAGGATGTGTTCTGCCCCAATAAATTCTGTGGTTTCGGACAACATGACATTGCCCCCAGCAGCTTCTAATAGGTCAGCTGCAATTCCTGCGGCAGGATTAGAGGCTAGTCCTGAGGTGAAATCAGATCCTCCGCACTCTATAGCCAAGCTCAGTTCTCTGATGTGAGTTTTCATAGGCTGAAGCTGACTGACTTGTCGGGCTAATTCAACCAATTTACGTACTCCCTCGCCAGTGGCTCTTAAAGTGCCACCCACTTCTTGAATGACAACGACATCGACTGGTTTGCCGGTTGCTGCAATTTCAGCGACTACTTGATGAATGGGCACTCCTTCGCACCCCAGTCCAATAACGAGGACTGCCCCAACATTAGGGTTTTTACCCAGGTTAATCAGGGTTCGTAAGGTTTGCTCGTAGTCTGCGCCAATCTGGCAACAACCGTGTTGGTTCGGGATAGCAACTGTTCCAGGAACTTGTTGGGCAATATGGAAGGCGACGGTACTCGAACAGACTGAAGTTGGGATAATTAAACAATGATTGCGAATGCCGACCTTGCCATCAGGGCGGTGGTACCCTAAAAATTCCATGATTTATAATCCTCCTCTAAGTATGCTAGGAGTTTAGGATGCAGAGGCAGTTGACCGAGTTCACTTGTTAGATCGTCCGCGTTGGCTTTCCATATTGTGAATATGAACATGCTGACCAGCCAAAATTAGCGTGGTTGATACACCAATGCTCTCTGCATATTTAAGAATGCTTGCTGAAGGGGAAATATCACGAATGGCAAACTTGTGGCCGAGGGGAATATCTTGAAGTAACTGAATTGATTGTTCAAACCCGCCTACGAAAAAGTGTATCAGAGTACCTGAGGAAAAGTCGTCAACCACGGTGGCGACGTTATCATGGGGATTAATGACGACAGCTTGCTTTTTCAAACTGGTTCCTCCTTAGAAATGATATACAATTTAAGGCTATGATATAATCGAATCAAGTGAACTCGTTCAACTAAAGTTGAACATCGAGACTTCGGTAGAGGACTCTATCCTCACCGAAGCGGAGTACGGGGTAAGACTCCCACTTCTAGAAGTGGGAGTTTACAATTGGATAAAATGAACGGGGGGGTCATCACTATGAGCAAACCAGAAGATATTTTAGTAGAGTTCGCTCGATCTAGAATTAATGAGGAAGCTGTAAATATTGAAAAAGTACATTTTTACAAGACGGACAAGAGAGTTAACCCTAAGCAGGAAGACCCCTTTTGGTTTGCCCAAGGGAAGTTGCCTATATTGGTGTCTGCCCCGCATGCTGTAAGGCACTATAGACAAAAGAGAATTAAGATGTCCGATCAATTTACTGGTTCGATAGTATACCTTTTAAACCAACTAACAGATTGTCATGCTCTCGCCGTGACTAAGCTTTATGGTGGAGATCCTAACTTTGACAATCCTTGTATATATAAAGATAAAATCGCCGAGATATGTGGTAGGCAAAAAGTGAAGTTCCTACTTGACATCCATGGAGCGGCCCGTGACCGTGAATTCGATGTTGACCTTGGTACGAATGGTGGAAAGAATCTTTTGGATAAGACGAGGATGCTAGAATTGATCGAGAGGAACCTTCGGGCCTTCGGGTTAAGCAGAATTTCCCATGATTATTTTCCGGCTTCAGGGCCTAATACTATGGCTAATTATATAGCACGTGAATTGGGAATTCCAGCGGTCCAAATAGAAATCAACAAACAATATAGGGTGCCTGCGCAAAATGCTCAGGGATTTCACCGCTTACTAGGGGGTTTAGTGACAAGTATTAGAGAATTAGCTGGTGAATGATATTGAGAGTGGCTTCTTTGAAGTCTAATGAAAGACGAGTCATCAAATAAAAACTAATCCCCGCCTGCCTGTTGGCAAGGTGGGGATTAGTTTAAACACTCGTGGTATGATGCAAAATACTATTCAGGGAATAAGAACAGGGGTTCTATAGCTATAATACACGTTTCGCTCCAACGAAGACGGACTGCCAATAAGGTCCTAGTGTATAAATAGTCACGCCTTTAGAGCTAGAAGCGTTGATGAATTGTCCATTACCAACGAAGATTCCCACGTGATCGACGACTCCGTTTTTCCCAAACGAGAAAAAGACTAAATCGCCCGCTCTTAGATTACTCAAGGACACAGAAGAACCGCCTTGATATTGATCACGCGAAACTCTAGGGAGACTCACGCCATTTTTAGCAAAAACGTACTGAGTAAAACCAGAACAATCGAACCCGGAGGGGGTAGTTCCACCGTACACATAGTTAACTCCAATATATTTTTTGCCGGTTGCAATAATTGCACTCGCTTTAGATGTTTGGGTAGGCGCGGGTGGTGGAGTTAACGCACTTGATGAGCGAGAAGGTGTTTTTGTAGGGGTCGCAGGACGATTTGTTGTTGCTGGAGTTGGGGCGGTTGTGGTAGGAGAAGGGGTACTAGAGTCTGTAGCAGCAACTGTTGTTGTTTCAGGTTCTGGTGTACTTTTTACTTCGTCTGGTAAAACAGCTTTAGGGTATAGATCTCCCATAGCCTTCTGAATTGTTTTGGAGTATGAATCTCCCATTACTGTCGTAGGCGCTATTGTGATGATTGTCACAAAAAGGACTGCAGAAATGACGGGTACGACGAGAATCGTGCCCATTTTATTGAGTATGGTTTTCAACTTATCCATCCTTTCTTTGATAGGAAATGGTATCTCATGGACACACATCTAACAACTGAGATTATACTGCGAAGTTGTCTCCTAGTATAACGGATAGAGGCTGGCTTGTCTTTGCACAAAATATAGTATGTGTGGAAAATTATATCATTGGATTTGTGTAAATAAGTTTATACATTTTTGTAAACAACTATTGTAAAGGAGAAATAGTTAGACGAGTTGACTCTTTTTTGATTATAATAAGTATAGTCAACAGTAATTTCCATTCTGGAGCAATAAAACTAAGGAGGAGACCTGAAATGAGAGATCTACTTAACAAAGGACTGGCTTTTGGCTTGGGCTTAGCGGTTTTTAGTAAGGAACAAATCGAGAAACTTGTGGACGAGTTAGTAAAGAAGGGGGAAGTTTCTGCTGCTGAATCCAAGGAGCTCATGCGTGAGTTGCTCGAAAAGGGGGAAGCGGAGAAGAAAGAGATGAATTCTCGTATTCGCGAGCAAATGGAAAAGCTTCTCAAGGAGTTAAATATTCCAACTAGTGCTGACCTAGAGCGCTTGGAAAATCGTATTCAAGAATTGGAAAACAAGTAAGGGCAATTTCATGAAATTGCCCCCCTCAGCAGTAATCAAGTAACAGATCAAGGAGGCCTGAATAGCGTTCAGGCTTCCTTGTCTGTGAACTTCGTATTATGAGACTTACTCCTAGTAATCAACTGAAGTTATGGATGAGTTTATCTAGGGACTAGATGTGCGATGAGTGTGATGCGATGTTCGAACTACGAACCACGAACCACGAACCACGAACCACGAATAAAGGGGACTCTTTTTTATGTTTGGAAAACGGATACGCCATATAAAACGCTATCGGGATGTTGCTAAAGTCCTTACACGCCACGGGTTTGGGTTCTTTGTGGAAGAGATGGGACTTTTACATATGCTTTCTTTGCCTAAACGTCTCTTCACCGATACGGAGAAGCTTGATCCTATGACGGTAGGGGAGAGATTACGTCAAGTCATAGAAGAACTTGGCCCGACTTATGTCAAAATTGGGCAGATTGCGAGCACTCGAGCAGACATCATACCAGAAGAAATTCTGAAGGAACTGGAAAAACTTCAAGATAATGTTCCCTCATTTTCCTTTGATCGAGTCACTAGCATTCTTGAAGAGGAACTCGGCGCCCCCTTGAAGGAGGTTTTTTCTTGGATTGATGAGGAGGCGATTGCTGCTGCCTCCATTGGACAAGTGCATCGTGCGCAGTTGTTGACCGGAGAGCTGGTGGCGGTTAAGGTACAGCGTCCTCAGATCAAGGCCATAATTGAAACAGATTTAGAAATTCTTCTGGATTTGGCAACATTGGCGGAACACCGTATGGAACGGATGGAACGTCTTCAATTGCGAGATGTTGTCGAGGAGTTTGCCAAGTCGCTGCGTAATGAACTGGATTATAGCATTGAGGCTAGAAATGCTGAGAAAATAGCCAAACAGTTTAAGAAGGATCCGACGATTCGCATACCAGCGATTTTTTGGGATTATTCCACTCGAACCGTTTTGACGATGGAATTTGTGGATGGGTTGAAACTTAACCACTTTGAGGAACTTGAAAAAAAAGGGTATGACCGAAAAGTCATAGCGGAACAGCTTGTCCAAGCTCTTTTTCATCAAGTCCTAATTGAAGGGTTTTTTCATGCTGACCCACATCCAGGAAATATCTTTCTGTTAAGGGGCGGAGTGCTTGCGTTTATTGATTTTGGTATGGTCGGAAGACTCACCTTAGATATGAAGCAAAATTTTGCTTCCTTAGTCATCGCTATGATGCGCCAAAATACGGAGAGTATGATTAAGGCCGTATTGCGAATTGGAATTGTTCCGGATGAGGTCAATCTGCGCGAACTGACCAACGATGTAGACGAATTACGGGAAATGTATATTGATGTCCCCATGAGTCGAATCAGTCTAGGTGAGGCGATTAGTGACTTATTCAAAGTCGCCTTTCGGCACCGCATCCGGATTCCCTCAGATTTCACCTTACTGGCAAAGTGTTTGCTGACACTGGAAGGGATCGTGGAAAAACTCGATCCTCAACTAAGTATTATGGATATGGCTGAACCGTTTGGTATTCGGCTCCTTAAAGAACGCTTTAAACCGAGCACGATCGCGGGGAGATTATGGCACAATCTCACAGATTATAGTGATGTCTTGGTGGATCTTCCGAAACAAATGAAGGATTTAATGCGAACCTTAATGCGAGGGAAGATTCGCTTTGAAGTCAGTGTTCCAGAGCTTGATATTTTTCTGAGGAAATTGGACCGCATCACGAATCAGATTTCTTTTAGTATTGTTTTACTCTCGTTCAGTATCGTTATGGCGGGGATTATTATCGCTTCAGCTTTGGGCCACCAGCCCATCGTACTTTGGCAGATTCCAGCCATTGAAGTAGGGTTTGCAACGGCTGCCCTCATGTTGCTCTGGCTGTTTATCTCTATTTTTAGATCGGGGAAGTTTTAATACAATGACAAATTGCGAAATAAGTGAGCTGTGACTTTTTGGGGCTGACCAAGTAAACTTGGGTCAGTCCCTTTATGATCTAGTCAGGTTCTTTATCAAAGTGTTAAAATGACCAATTTCCCTTAGGAATTATGCTATACTTTTGACAAAAGGATGTCTTGAAGGTTTTATCTTTAGTTTGAAGAGTTGACTGTCTAGCACCTGGTCTTCTGATTAGAGGACAGTTTATAGTTTGTTTATAAATCGTTAAGACAAAATCAAGACCCGACTGTTAGAATAGATTTATGGGAAGCTTCCTGAAAATAGTTAAGGGGATGTATGGATGAAATTTAAAAAGAAAACAGCGATGCTAGTAAGTTTTACGCTAGGAACCCTGTTGGTTGCATCGACAGCCTTGGCAGACATCGCCAACAAGAGTGGGTATGATCAGTTGAAGGATGCACTTAAAGTCACTGCTGAGCAGAGTAGCGAGAAATTTGACAGCTTCACAATGGATTATTCATTAGCGATGAAGGACAATGGAAAAACTTTAATGACAGAAAATGAAGTAAGGAAGTACGACAGAAGTAAGAGTGCCTCGGAAAATATTTCTTCCGGACAAAGACTCAATGGAGATAAGCACAATTCAAATTCCTACTCGGATACGAAGACCCAGATTCGGGTTTCCGATATCGATCCGATTTTCTATGTCACTGAGTATACCAAGGGAAGAAACGAAGAATCGTTCACCAATCCATTCAAAGAAGACAAAACAGTAGATCTTGAAAAAATAGCGGACGCTATCGTGGGGAGTCTGAAAGACCACGTGGTGGTTACGGAAAACCCAGATGGTAGTAAAGGGCTTGCAGGCTCTCTGAGTAAAGTGCAAATCCCATCCTTGGTCAATGCTGTCGCTTCATATTCATTGAAGCAGGAGTTTAACGGTAATCAAGACAACATGCCTCATCTCACGAAGGACGTATTTGTCAAAGAAGTAAAGGGAACCGCGAAAGTCAACAAAGATGGCGTGATGGAGAACATCTTAGGGACCGCAGTGCTGTCAGGTAAGGATGAGCAAGGAACGGTTCATGACGTTACAGTTGAGATTTTAGCTAAGCTGTCGGGAATCAACTCCACCACGGTCACTAAACCTGATCTTACGGGGAAGAAAGTTATTACGAACATCGCTAACAATGAAAATTCAGGGCCTGATATCTCCAATCCGGAGAAGTTTATCGGCAAATTTAGTAACGACATTTTAATCGAAAAAGACAAGAAGTTTGTCAAAGTTGGGGAGCGAATGATCGATATTACGCATTTTGATAATAAGACGATTGCGGGACGATATTATGAGGAGTATAAGCCAGGATTTGAAGAATATGCAACGACTCAACGTGATTCGAAATTTACTGCCCAAAAACCTGAAGAGAAGAATCGTTCAGATTTTGAACTCACTACTGAATCGGGGAGTAAAGGGAACATATACTTTGATCAATATGCTGGGAAAATACAATTTAATCTGAATACTTCCCAATCCAAGGGTGGACTGCTTTATGATTCAGCTTTCAGCCCAGATCTTGACTAAAATCATTTAATAATCAAGTGGTAGATGGATGACTGCCGGGTTAATTCCCGGCAGTCACCTTATCTCGTTAAGGAGGCATGGCATGAAAAAGGTGATTGAGATTAAGAACCTCACCAAAGTATATGGCAATGGACGGGGAATTAAGAATATTAACCTGGATATCTTTCAAGGGGATATTTTTGGTTTCCTAGGTCCCAACGGGGCTGGAAAAACAACCGCCATGAAAATTATGACAGGACTCGTCCCACCACAGAGTGGAGATGTGAAAATCTTCGGCCATAGTGTGCTGGAAGAGTATGAATTGGCAATGGAGAAGGTTGGCTGTCTGATTGAAATCGCCGAGGCTTACTCTTATATGAGTGCCTTTGATAACTTGAAGCAGTTGGCAAGGTATTACTCCGATGTGGATGATAAACGGATTGATGAGGTCCTTGAGCTAACGGGAATGATCAAGTATAAGAACGAAAAGCCCAAAAAGTTTTCCCTTGGGATGAAGCAACGTCTAGGTTTGGCGGCAGCTGTGTTATCCCGTCCCAAGGTCGTCATTCTCGATGAGCCTCTCAATGGTCTCGATGTCGAGGGAATGATCGCTATTCGCAAGTTGATTCAGCATTTAGCGGAGACGGAGCAGACCACATTCTTCATCTCGAGTCATCTGATCCATGATGTAGAACTGACCTGCAACCGCATCGGGGTGATCTATGATGGAAAAATGCTCAATGTCGAGAGTACGCCGAACATCTTGAAAAACTATGCGACACTTGAGAATTATTTTGTAAGTGAGGTTGAGAACTATGGCCGCATTTCAAGCAGCGCTAATTAATGAAATAGAGAAACTCTATAAGAAAAAAAAGGCCTTGGTTGCCATTCTGCTTTCTCTTGCCGTGATAGTGATTGGGCAACTAGCTATAGTTGGGGTGAGAAGTGGCTTCGGACTCAGAGGGGCGGGAAGTGTAGAGTTCCCCATGCTCGTACTGTCAGTGGTGGTCAATACAATCCTGCCGCTTTTTACGGCCTTAGTCGCGATTGATAGTTTTTCTGGGGAGTTTTCTCAGAACAGCATGCGCATCACCTTAACTCGACCCGTGAGCCGCTTCAAGGTTTTTAGCGCAAAAATCAGCGCAATCGTTCTGTTTATCTTGGCTACGCTCCTATTATTACTCATCTTTTCGATGGTGGCCGGATTTATATTTAATACTAATTCAGCGACCTTGGATTCCGTGGCCAGGACAGTGTTCTCCTATATCTTAAGCTTGCTTCCGATGGTTGTTTTGGCGTTAGGTATTGTCCTTTTAGCGAATTTTTTCAAGAGTGGAACCTCAGTCTTTTTTGTATCAATCTTGGTATTTATAGTATTGAAAGTGCTGGGAGTGCTCTTTTCTCAGTATTCAAGTTTGTTCATAACTACACAACTTGACTGGTATAATTTATTTCTGGTGAACTCGTTTCCGGTATGGAAAATTATAAGGCAGTTTCTGATCATGCTAGGATCTGGTATAATGCTCTTTACAGCGGGTTTTTACCTATTCGATAAAAAGGAATTTTAAGGTGACGTTATGAAACTTAAAAAACGCTTGATTTTAGCCAACGCTTCGACAGTCGTCATTCCCATGCTGATTACTGTCTTAATTGCCTTGGCTTTTTTTCTCGTTTTCAGTAAATTATTGGGTCATGATATCTCATTTGAAAACTACCAGAGGTTGTCGCAGATTAAGTTTGAACTCATTAATAGTAAAACGAGTAGTTTACAGCGCACACCTGAGATAGTAGAGGATGAGAATTTTCAAAGGCATCTCCAGGAACAGCTTGCTGGAATTGATGGAGAGCTCATTATGATTAAGGAGGCCATGACGATCTTTTCTTCACACGATTTCAGTAAAATCGATGTGGCTAAGTTAGTGGAAGCAGGGAAGAAGAAGGGCGGAGGAGAACCAGCCGTTATAGGAGATGTCTCATATAACGTTCAATTAATCGATCTTAAATTTAAGGATGGTTCTCAAGGGAGCGTGTTGCTTCTTGCTCCTATAGCTCGATCGTCGACCAACCTGACAATTTTACTGGTGCTTATCGTTATTTCGTTCGTCCTTGTGTTTACGCTGACAAATATTTTCGTTTCATATCAGTTTTCCCGAAGTATTTTAAAGCCGCTCCATAATTTACAAAGTGCGGCCGCAGAAATTAGTCGAGGAAATCTGGATCATCCGATTGCGGAAGAAGGAGATCAGGAGATTCAAGAGTTGTGTCGCGATCTTGAACTGATGCGCATCAAGCTAAAAGACTCAGTGCACACTCAATTGAAGTATGAGGATAACCGCAAAATGCTGATCTCGAGTATTTCTCATGACTTAAAGACGCCGGTGACCTCGATTCAGGGATATGTAGAAGGGATCTTGGATGGTATAGCCAATACTCCTGACAAAATGGAGCGGTATTTGAAGACTATAGCCTCTAAGGCTTACCAAGTTGATCAAATGATTGATGATCTACTGCTTTATGCCAAGCTCGATTTAAACCAAATTCCCTATGATTTTGAGAGAACGGATCTCGAGGAATACCTTGAAAGCTGTATACTAGAGAGTGAAACGGAATTAGAAAACGATCATATCAAGATAACGTTCCATAGTGAATTGCTGCAAAAACAATACGTCCTGTTAGATCAAGTGAGAATGAAACGTGTGATTATGAATATCCTGGATAATTCCCGCAAATATATGGATAATGATCAAGGCGAAATTAAAGTCCTGCTGAGAGACACCTTTGCCAGCCTGATTATTGAACTACGTGACAACGGTTCAGGGATCAGTGAGGGAGATTTACCGTATATATTTGATCGTTTTTACCGGTCTGATGCCGCTCGAAGCAAAGGGAGTGGACTTGGGTTAGCCATAGCTAAGCAAATCATAGAAGGTCATAAGGGCAGAGTATGGGCTATCAGTAACGGGGAGGTGGGCACTAGTATCATGATATCGTTAAGTAAATCCTGATACTGGGGATAAGATGAACAAGAAGATCTTAATTATTGAAGATGATGCCAGTATTGCTGAATTACAGAAAGACTATCTTGAAGTGGCGGACTTCGACGTAATCGTTTGCACCAACGGCTTAGAAGGCTTAAAAGCGCTTCAAGAATATGAAATTGATCTCCTGATTTTAGATATCATGCTTCCAGGAATGAATGGTTTAGAAATCTTGCGCAGTATGAAGGAGGACAAAGATATTCCTGTGCTCTTAGTTTCTGCCAAAAAGGAAGAAATCGATAAGATCAAGGGGTTAAGCTTAGGAGCGGATGATTACATAACGAAACCCTTTAGTCCTGGTGAACTGGTCGCTAGGGTGAAAACACATCTGGAGAATTATGAGAGGTTGAAACATCGGTTCAACGAAGGAGCTAAAAAGGCTAATACCATGAATATTCGGGGTCTTAAAATAGAAAAAGACTCACGAAGGGTCTTTGTTCTTGGACAAGAAGTAAATCTTGCCCATAAAGAGTTTGGCTTATTGTTGTATTTAGCTCAAAATCCTAATAGGGTGTTTGGACGTGAGGAATTATTTGAACGTGTATGGGGCTTAGAAGCTTTGGGAGACTCGGCAACAGTCACAGTTCATATCGCCCGAGTACGGGAGAAGATTGAAATAGACCCATCAAACCCGCAATATGTGGAAACTGTTTGGGGTGCCGGTTATCGATTTAGGGTATAGTAGAGTAACATGGGGCAACCTACTTCTGAGGTGAAGAATAATGTCCTTAGAATTCGTACCCGATCGCGTATTTTATGAGCCAGATGCCCTTAATTATCCCTTAGGGAAAACCTTAGTGGAGCGTTTCCAGAAGATGGGGATGTCGGTGAGTCCCACTACCACTCATAATCGAATTACAGGGATTCCCGGTGATACCCCGTCCGCTGCGTATCGGGAAGCGAAGAGGACGTTGGTAATCGGGGTGCGGCGCAGTAAGACCTTCCAATCTTGTAAGCCGTCTGCCCATTACCAGTTGCCACTGGTCACAAGTTGCCCAGGCATGTGCGAATATTGTTACTTGGCCACTACATTAGGAAAAAAACCCTATGTACGAGTCTATGTCAATCTCGAAGAGATCTTAGGCATAACGTCTAACCTGATTCAGGAACGACTTCCAGAGATTACTCAGTTTGAAGGAGCTGCAACCTCAGATCCGATCCCGGTGGAGCGTTATACCGGGGCCTTGAAGCAGGCAATTGAATTCTTTGGACGGGAACAGAATGGTCGCTTCCGCTTTGTCACGAAGTATACGGACGTAGAAAGTCTACTGAAGGTTAGACATGAAGGACATACTCGTTTTCGCTTTAGTTTAAATTGTGCTGAGGTTGTGCAAAAGTATGAACATGGTACCCCGTCTCCAGAAGAGCGGATTATCGCTGCAGGTAAGGTGTTAATGGCTGAGTATCCCTTGGGCTTTATTATTGCTCCTATTTTTAGGTTTGATGGATGGCAAGAAGCGTATCGAAGACTACTGGAGGGTACTGCCGAAGAATTGGCGAAAAGGGCTCCCTCCGGTTGGTCTTCGGAACGGCTGTCGCTAGAATTTATCTCCCATCGCTTTACTGCGAAAGCTAAAACTAATATTCTACAGGTTTTTCCAAACACATCCTTACCCATGGAAGAGGATGAGCGAAAATTCAAATATGGGCAGTTCGGCTATGGGAAATATGTCTACCAACCAGAAGAAATGAAAGAAATGAAAGAATTTTTCCAAGAAAAAGCGAAGGAGTATTTCCCCTTAGCTCAGGTGGAGTATTTTATCTGATTATTGGTTAACACAACAAATTAAAAAGAGAAGTTATTGGGCTATGTGGCCAATAACTTCTCTTTTTAATGCTAGGACACATCTATCGCAAGCGGGATTATCCCAGGATCGGAACATTCGGTTCATTGTACCAAAGGGATATGACGGTGGCTGTCCCAGTGCTCTGAGTGATGTTAACTACCTTGAGCCAATTGTTGTCCTCTAACCATTGATTTATTTCTTTATTTAAAATCCTAGAATCTGGGGAACTGAAAATCTTCACTTTCATGGTTCTCGTCCTTTCTGTGGGCCTGTACTATCTCTAATCATACGTGAGTCCTATGGATTGTCAAGATTGAAGGAAGGCCTAGCTGACATTAAGAAATAGTATGATAAGAATAGTAAAAATATATCTTAAAAACAGTTAATTAACTTAAAAACACTGAAAAATCTATTTATTTTTAGGGATGTCTATGATATGATGGCATTAATGAATGAGTATTCATTCAAGGAATTAAAGACTAAAGGGGTGTGTTGATGTCATGGAAGCGCAGCGCGAGGGTAAATTCGATCGAATACTCGATGCTGCTATAGATGCTTTTGCAGCATCAGGATTTTACCAATGCCCAGTATCCAAAATTGCTCAGTTAGCGGGCGTAGCTGAAGGCACGATCTACCTTTACTTCAAGAACAAAGAGGAAGTCCTTATTCGGATTTTCCAGGATCGGATGGGCGCCTTTATCGCAAACATGCGTTGGGAGCTCTCAAGAGAAGAAACGACTGAAGCTCAATTGAGGACGATTATAAGATTGCATTTTTCCTATATGGAACATAACCGGTCGCTGGCCATCGTATCTCAACTGGAGCTTAGGCAGTCTAATCCCCGTATTCGCCAAGCTATTAATGGTCCTTTAATGGAGTATTTCCATCTCATAGAGGAGGTAATCCAGCAAGGAATTGAGCGGGAAGAAGTTCCCCAAACCGATCCACGGGTAGCTCGTCAAATGATCTTCGGGTCTCTAGATGAGGCCACAACTGATTGGGTGTTGGCACGTAACCCGCGGACCCTGGTGAGTGGCATTGAGCCAATGTTAGCATTATTTAAAGGCGCACTTCGGTTAAAGAACCGAACAATATAAAAAGAAGTGCCGATGAACAGAAACGAGAGGAGGATGGAAATGCAGATTCATAAAGTAGCGGTAATAGGGTCAGGTGTAATGGGGAGTACCATCGCAGCACATTTGGCCAATGCCGGAATCCCGAGCCTGTTGCTGGATATTGTCCCTTCCAAACTATCTGCTAAACAAGAAGCAGCAGGAATGACTATGGAGGATCGTAAGTTTCGAAATAGTATCGCTGAACTGAATTTGACTAGCCTAAAAAAAATGAATCCAGCCCCATTTTTTATCCCTGAATTTGCGGATCGGATTGAAATTGGAAACTTGAGCGATGATTTAGGTCGCTTAAGTGAGGTCGATTGGGTAATTGAGGTTGTTGTGGAACGCCTTGATATCAAAGTGGATCTCTTTAAAAAGATCGCCGCGGTTGTTCGTCCGGGGACGATTGTCAGTTCAAATACCTCTGGAATTTCCTTAAAGTCCATGGTTGAGGAGTTGCCAGAGAGCTTTACAAATTATTTTCTAGGAACGCACTTCTTTAACCCTCCTCGTTACATGAAACTTTTGGAAATAATTCCAGGGCCTAATACTAACCCGGAAATTATTTCATTCTTATCCGAGTTCGGAGAAAGGGTTTTAGGCAAAGGAGTTGTAATCGCCAAAGACACGCCTAATTTCATTGCAAATCGCATTGGCGTCTTCGGCTTAGCTTCAACGCTTAACGAAATGCTACGCTCTGGCTTAACCGTGGATGAAGTGGATGCTTTAACTGGACCAGTTATGGGACGTCCGAAGAGTGCCTCGTTTAGAACGGTTGACCTTGTTGGATTAGATACCTTTATCCATACCGCCAATACTGTCGCTGTAGGAGTACCAGCGGAAAAGGAGAATTTCACACTACCTGAGTTTATGCAAACTATGCTGACCAATGGTTGGCTGGGAGATAAAACAAAACAAGGCTTCTATAAAAAGTCTAAAGGACCACAAGGTCGAGTGATTGAAGTTCTCGATCCACATACTATGACCTATGTCCCGAAAAAGAGTGTCAAATTTGCTTCCTTAGATAAAGCCAAAGCGGCAGGAGGATTAACTGAGAAAATTCGCACCTTAGTCAATGGAAAAGATGCTGGGGCAGAGTTTGCTTGGAATGTCTTAAAGCCAGTGCTACTTTATGCAGCAACAATCGCTAAAGATATTGCCGATAATATTGCTGGAGTCGACGAAGGCATGCGCTGGGGTTTTAATTGGGAAATGGGACCATTTGAAATTTGGGATGCTCTGGGAGTAAAAACTATTGCTGATCGCGTTATTGCAGAAGGGGGAACAATCCCTCCCCTAGTTGAAGAAGTACTCGCTAAGGGTAATCAGCGCTTCTATCAGAAATCGGAATCGGGTCAAGTCTCTTATTTCGAAAAGGGAGAGTATCTTCAAAAAGCAGTTAGCCCGTACTCGTTCTCCATTAAACAAGCCCATAAAGATGGTAAAGAAATCTTGGGCAATGCTGGAGCAAGCTTAATTGACCTTGGTGACGGAGTAGCATGTTTAGAATTCCACTCCCCGAGTAATTCCATTGGTGCGGATATTTTGAATATGATTCATAAATCATTAGCGGAAGTCGAGAAAAATTATCTTGGAATGGTCGTAGGCAATCAAGGGAAAAACTTCTGCGTGGGTGCAAACCTCATGCAAATTCTCCTGGAGGCTGAAGAAGAAAACTGGGATGATATTGACCACATGATCCGTGAATTCCAGAATGGAACCATGGCTCTCAAATTTGCCAAAAACCCTGTAGTTGCAGCACCTTTCGGCATGACTCTTGGCGGTGGAGCAGAAATTTGCCTCCACTCTCACGCAATTCAAGCCTCTTCGGAAACGTACATGGGTCTCGTGGAACTCGGAGTTGGTCTAATTCCTGGCGGCGGCGGGACTAAGGAAATGGCTGTGCGAGCAATGGAAGGTATTCTTCCTGGCGTGCAAGTGTCTCCTGATTACTTCTTTGCCAAACGCTTTGAAGCAGTTGCCATGGCTCAAGTTTCAACAAGTGCGGAAAAAGCGCGGCAACTTGGTTTCTTGCGTGACCATGACCGGTATAGTATGAACCCCGAGCATGTCATATTGGATGCTAAAGCACGGGTCATTGATCTGGCTCGTAACTTCAGACCAAATATACCAACCAAAGTTAAGATGGGCGGATCAGGGGTCCGAGCCACCTTGGAGCTTGCTCTATACGGAATGTATGCAGGGAAATATATCTCAGAGTATGACATGCATCTAGGTAAGAAACTAGCGTATGCAATGACTGGTGGAAATCGTCCTGCAGGAATGCTCGTAGATGAGCAATATCTCTTAGATCTTGAACGAGAAGCTTTCATGAGCTTAGTCGGAGAAGCTAGGACTCAGGATCGTATCCGCCATATGCTCGCCAAAGGCAAGCCATTACGGAATTAGGGGGGAAGAAAAGCATGCAACAGGCCTATATTGTAGAGTCCAAGCGGACAGCTATCGGTAAAGCGGTCAAAGGTTCCTTAGCACAGGTTCGTCCGGATGATCTAGGTGCTTATGTTATACAAGATATTCTCAAAAGAATACCTGCTCTCAATCCAATGGAGATTGATGACTGCGTAATTGGTTGTTCGTTCCCAGAAGGGGAGCAAGGTATGAATTTAGCTAAAATCATGGCAATGCGCGCTGGGCTACCGTTCGACGTTCCAGGCGTGACTGTCAATCGTTTTTGCTCTTCAGGGATACAAGCGATTTCCATGGCAGCAGACCGGATTCGCCTAGGCGAAGCGGATGTCATGATCGCTGGCGGAGCAGAGAGCATGTCTGTAGTTCCTTTAGGTGGTTCGAAACCAGCACCTAATCCTTACTTGGTGGAAAATATGCCAGAAGCTTACGTGTCTATGGGTATTACGGCTGAGAATGTGGCCAAAAAATACGAAATAACCCGTGAACAGCAAGATGCGTTTGCAGTCTCAAGCCATCAGAAAGCTTGGGCGGCTCAAACTAGCGGGCGCTTTGATGACGAGATTGTGCCAGTTCTTCTCCCTAGTTGGGGACAACCAGGCGAAAAATGGTTTACAAAAGATGAAGGAATTCGCGCGGAGACTACGCTAGAATCGCTGGCGAGGCTCAAGCCAGCCTTCCTGAATGGCGGCACGGTAACGGCAGGGAACTCGTCCCAGACCAGTGACGGTGCAGCAATCACTCTTCTGATGTCAGAACGAAAGACACTTGCCCTTGGGCTGAAACCTCGAGCCGTCTGGCGTGGATTTGCAGTAGCTGGCGTAGAACCAGAACTGATGGGCATTGGGCCGATCAAGGCTATTCCTAAGGTGTTAAAACAAGTTGGGTTGACCCTTGCGGATATTGATTTATTCGAGTTGAATGAAGCTTTTGCCTCACAATCGCTGGCGATCATTAAGACGCTGGACCTAGACATTACCAAAGTTAACGTAAACGGCGGGGCCGTGGCCTTCGGACACCCACTCGGTTGTACTGGAGCGAAACTAACGGCTACCCTCTTAAGTGAAATGACTAAGCGAAAGCTGAAATACGGCATTGTAACCATGTGCATCGGCGGAGGTATGGGAGCTGCAGGGGTATACGAGTTACTCTAAAATGCGAGACGCGATGCTTGAGGTTCGAAGAGTGAAACTTTCGACCTTTAAGTGTCGCGCAGCGTGGGGCATGGGGATTCGTTCAGCTTGACAGGCATACACAAGTTACGTAAGGGGAATTCATGAATCCCTACAGAGAAACTAGGTGCAAGTTCGAGCTTTGAGCATCGAACGTAAGCGCCTCGATTAAGAGGAGGATAAAATTATGGAATTAGGATTGCGCGGAGGCGGTTTTCTACTCGCTGACGTTTCTCCTGAGCAAGTATATGTTCGTGAGGAATTAAATGATGACCATAAGCAACTCAAACGGATGGCGCATAATTTCATGTCCAAAGAAGTTGCTCCAAAGATAGAAGAAATGGAGGCGCAAGAAGAAGGCGTCGTTCGAGAGTTTATGCGTCAGGCTGGAGAATTAGGATTGCTAGGGCTCGAAGTTCCTGAAGAATTCGGTGGTCTGGCAATGGATAAAGCAGCTACTGTGGTTGTGGGTGAAGAGGTTCCCCTCGGAGGGCCGTTTGCAGTTGCTTATGCTGCGCATACAGGGATTGGGACATTGCCAATCGTATATTTTGGGACTCCTGAGCAAAAGGCGAAATATCTTCCAGGTCTCGCAGACGGTAGTAAAATTGCGGCCTATTGCTTGACTGAACCTGGTTCAGGATCGGATGCTTTGGGTGCTAAATCCACCGCTGTTCTTAATGCAGAGGGAACCCATTATAGTCTGAACGGAACAAAACAATTTATTACGAATGCAGGATTTGCTGATATTTTCCTCGTCTACGCAAAAGTGGACGGAAAAATGACTAATTTCATTGTTGAACGTGGAACTGCTGGTCTGTCGCTCGGACCTGAAGAGAAGAAAATGGGGATTAAAGGGTCTTCTACGCGTCAAGTCATCTTAGAAGATGTTTTGGTGCCTGTCGAAAATATAGTAGGAGAACTCGGACGAGGGCATGTTGTTGCCTTCAATATCTTAAATGTTGGGCGTTTCAAACTGGCAGCTGGCGCTATCGGAGCTGTAGAAGTCGTCTTGGAGACCGCTTTAAAGTATGCCTCAGAGCGTAAGCAATTCGGAGTTGAACTCAATACATTTGGCGCGATTCAAAATAAGATTGCCCAAATTGCCACCAAGAATTATATGGCTGAGAGCGTTGTTTATCGTACCTCTGGTCTTATGGAAAATGGGTTCCATGGTCTCGATTTAACCGTTAATTGTAGTAAAGAGGCTGGAAAGGCTTTAGAAGAGTACGCCATTGAATGTTCGCTTAACAAAGTATATGCCTCAGAAGTATTGGACTATGCAGTAGATGAAGGGGTTCAGATTCATGGTGGCTATGGATTCATCCAGGAATATCCGATTGAGCGCATGTATCGGGATTCCCGCATCAATCGTTTATTTGAGGGAACGAATGAGATCAACCGCCTGCTTGTACCGTTAACTCTTTTGAAACGAGCTATGGCTGGTGAACTTCCGTTACTTCAAGCGGCTCAAGCGGTTAGTAAGGACCTTGTCTCCCTCGGGGCGAGTAATGAAGAAGGATTAGCAGGACTCAATCAAATGACGCAGAAGGCGAAAAAATTGTGTTTAATGGCCGCAGGGCTTGCAGCTCAAAACTTGGGCATGGAGTTGAAAGACAATCAATATGTATTAACAGGATTGGCTGAGATGGTCCTTCAAGTCTACGCGATGGAAAGTGGAGTTCTACGGGCTCAAAAGGTTCAAACCCTTGATGTTTCTGACGCTCATAAATGGTTCGTGGAGAAGGCTGCAACACTAGGAGCCTATGAAGCGTTTACTATTCTCGAGCAACAAGCTAAAGAAGTCCTTTGTGCTGCTGAGAAGGGTGATTCTCTCAGTACCGTGTTAGCCGGAATGCGTAAACTAGTAAAACGCCCAAATGTGGATATGATTGGAATGCGTCAGGAAATTGCCAAATATGTCATTGAGAAGGGGTCCTATCCAACTACCTAGGAACAAGTAATAAGAAAATACACCAAAAAGACCATCGTCTTGTTAGGACATGGTCTTTTTGGGTACATAGCAATAGTCAGACCACCTTGCCGCTGGAGCGGCATCTCCGCTGAGCAAATCTCTTCACGCCACCGTGGCCACAGGTACACTCGGCCATCACGGCATCTAGCCATACCATGGCGATGCTCTAATCTCTAACATCGTGTTCGAGTCATGACCAGCGCATTCAGGGTAAGAAATACTGATATAAAATATACAAAGGGATGATGTAAGGATGTTAGAAATTAAAGAAGTTGCTCAGAATGTTTTTATGCTGAAAGTACCGGTCCCCATAAACGTGGAGACTGTCAATCTATTTCTGTTTGCAGGCGAGGTACCCACGTTATTGGATACAGGGACAAATACACCAGGGGTAATCGAAGCAGTTCATGAAGGCATGAAAAAAGTTGGGATTAAGAAACTGGAACAAGTTTTAGTAACCCATTGGCACGTTGATCATGCAGGAGCTGCCGATACATTTGCTAAAGAAGGGGCTCGAATAATTGTTGGTTCTCGAGATCATCAAGAGTGGATAAACTTTGTAAACGGAGAAGGCTTTACTCAGTTGAATAAATGGGCTATTCAGGAGTGGGGCGTACCGGAAATGGAAATATCGAGTATGATCAAAATTTTTAAAGGATTTCATAGGTTAACGGCTTTGCCGGAAAAGGTTGATTTGATTGAGCCAGGCCAGTCTGTATTTGCAGGAGATGACTCATTAATTGCTATAAGCACGCCTGGGCATACGGCTGGACATCTTTCATTTTACAACGAGAAGGATCGAATTCTTTTCTCGGGAGATATGCTTCTCCCAGATGAGATACCTTATCCAGGAATTTGGCAAGACGGGAATCAGGCCGTTAGTGGTATGCCAAGTTACCTGAAAAGCTTAGATATAGTTGAAGCCCTGGAGGCCCTGACTTATTTACCAGCTCATGGGGCACCTAGTGCCAACCCCGTTGCACGTTGTAAAGAAGTCCGTGAGCAGTTATATCATCAGCTTAATAAGCATCGTCCGGCAGAGAGTGTGTACTTAAGTGCTTCAAATGTTGGCAATCAAAAAATTCATCCAGGTGTACTCTTCTTAAAATTACACTATGCTTACGGGTGGGAGCAACTAAAGAAACTTGTAGGTTAGTGTACGGGGGCCCACTCCCACTTGAGTGGGAGTGGCATGATTGTATGAAACTTCGAATGAAGGTCTTTTTGCCTAAAGTTATCTAAATATTCAGAGTTTTATGATACAATATGCCTAGCAAATAGTGCAAAGAAGGATGAAGGGGGATATATGAACATGAATACTAGCGAAGGAAAACCTAAGAAAGGAAAGCAAAACATCACTTTAGGCAAGTATATTGGTCAAACATTAGTGACTGTTGTTCCTATGATATCCATTATGGGAGTTGCTATTTCTTACGTCATGCGGCTTGATTGGACAAAATCCGTGGCATTATTATTTTATTTTTTGCTATCAGGTCTTATCGTAGGAATCCTTGCTTCCTTAAAAAATTATAGACGCTTTTTAAAGCCTATATATGTGATGGAACAAGGAATTATTAAAGTAGCCCAAGGGGATTTAACGCAAAGAATTACAGTAACAAAAAACAGTGATGTTGCAGAATTAGGGCGGGCGTTTAACCTGATGATGGAGAATTTTGACGGCATTATTCGTAAGATTCGCGAGATGGCGAATTCCTGGGTTATTTCATCCGAAGAATTATCGGCCAGTTCTGAAGAAGTGACCGCGACGAATAGCAGTGTTGCTGATCATACGAGCCAAATGGCAGCAGAGGCTCGAAATCAAGCGAAAACACTCCAACAGATGAAAAAGATGGTCATAGAATTGACGAATGCTGCTCAGATGATCGCAGAAAGGGCCTTAAATGTTTCTCTGGAAGCGGTAAACTCCGAAAAACATTCAGCAGACGGATTAGCTAAACTTTCGGTAATTCTGGCGACAATGGAGGAAACCAATAGTTCTGTGAATAAATCTGTGAAGACGATTGAGGATTTAGCAAATCAATCTAATCGAATCGGGTCGATTACTGAAACTATTTCCCAAGTTGCGCAACAAACGAATCTATTGGCGCTTAATGCCGCGATTGAAGCAGCTAGAGCAGGTGAGCATGGCAAGGGCTTTGCCGTTGTTGCTGATGAAATCCGTAAACTAGCGGAGAATGTAGCCTCTTCAACTCGCGAAGTCACAGAAATTACCACACTGATCCAACATAGTATTAATTTCGCTGTTCAAGGAATGATGCAGACGGACTCGAAGGTCAAAGAAAGTGTGGTTTCGATTCATGAGGCACAAGAAGGTTTAAACGTTATTGCGCATTCCACGAAAGCAGTGTCCGTCGACATTTCAGATATTGCGGCCTCTAGCGAGCAAATGCTTGGTAGTATGGACGAGATGAAACTATATGTAAATACGGTCATACAAGTTTCGGAACAAGCTGCTGTGACTGCAGAAAATATTGAGGAGTCAGCCACGGAAGTAGCGTCAACAATGCACATCGTAGCGACGGCTGCTCAGACCCTTGCGCAAAACGCAAATCAGCTTCAGAAAGAAGTGGAACGTTTCAAGGTTTAGGGTACAAGCACGGGGGGCAATTCATCCAATCGTGAGACTCTCACTTCTACAAGTGGGAGTGGTAGTCCGTACTCCACTTGGGTGGTGGGGGAGATTCCCCCACCCAAGTGTGGATGTTCAACTTTAGGTGAACGAGTTCACTGGGATGAAAATTGCTTATTAGTATAAAAATCGCTTATTAAAAGGTTAAAGTCTTGTGAAAATAAATTATGAAGCGATATGGAGAGATCTAACAGTGGAGTTTGATTTGCACACTCATTCCAGTCAGGGTTCGGCGTGCAGTCGTATGAACATCTGGGACTTAATTCAAGCAGCACATCAGAAAGGTCTTGATGGGATCTACATCACAGATCATGATTACTGTTGGGACCCAGGGGAGTTGGTTAAACTGCAACGTGAAAGCGGAATACAAGTTTACGGTGGGGTTGAATTGAGCACGTCTTTGGGTGAAATCTTGGTATATGGTGTTCACCAGCCATTGTTACATCTTAGAGATGACCTATCGAAATTAGTTCAATTAGTGCAGATGTTGGGAGGATTTATGGTCGCTGCCCACCCTTTTAGAACTGATTTTGCGTTATCCTCTCTCTCTAGGGAAGAATGTGGAATAAAGCCGATAGAAGTGGCGGAGATGTGCAGGAGGCCGTTGTTTGACTTTGTTGATACTATAGAAATCTATAATGGGCGGAGCAATTGGCAAGAAATTCAAGCGGCCCGAAAAGCCGCACTCATCTTGGGTAGAAAAGGAACAGGAGGCAGCGACGCCCATAGCGTACTCAGCGTCGGCTCGTGTGTGACTGTATTTGATGACGCAATTCAGAACGAAGCCCAACTGGTGACTCAACTACGTAATGGGAGCTTCCATGCGAAAAAGAAGGAAGAGTCTGGAAAAATATTGGGTAAGTAAATAATCGCGACAATGATAGTTCATAGTCGTGTATGCATTGCGCACAAATTTCGAAAAAGAATGGCGGTCTTGTATCAAATTCTATCCATGTGTTGTTTCCTCCTAGGGGTTCACAGCCCCCTGGGAGGATTTTTATTTCGTGAAAAGATGGCATGGTTCTTGCATTATGAATATAGAAATCGAGAGATCTTCAGGTAAAGAATAAGGAGGTATCACGGAATGTGTTGGGTATGTGAAAAATATGGTAACGGGGAGAAATGGTATCTCAATCCGGAAAACTATGCTCGGCGCCTTTATAAGGTCCGCAGAGAAGGCAAAGAAGCTGCGGGCGCAGATACTGATCCACAGGCTGCGGGAATGGGCGCGGGCGTGGTGGCAGAGTTAGTTAAAGCACGTATCAGTGGAGACCAAGAATGGGAAGACGAAATAAAACGAGATGCTTTAGAACATGCCTACCAAACTCATTTCGGACAGGTTGTCACGTTAGATGAGTATTTGCAGATCTTAGATATAGCCTATCCCTTGGCGAAAATGACGTGCGGTTGTCGTCGAGTGCAGAGGGGTATGCCTGATGAAGAAAATTTTACGTGTATGGGTATCGGCCCTGGCATGTACAAGTGGGAACGTTGGCCTGAGACGTATCATGGCGGGGTAGAGTTTGTCACCCCTGAGGAGGCTAAAGAATGGGCCATGATGAATCACAAAGAAGGACGTGTGCAGACGGTTGATGTCTTTGGTACGCCTTATATAGGGGGACTCTGTCAATGCGAGTATCCAGGGTGTGTTGCGGTACGTAACAGGATTGACTATGACTTTAAATTTTTGTTAAAAGGGCATACGGTGGCTAAATTAGATCGAGAGAAATGCACAGGGTGTAAAAGCTGTTTGGGCCGTTGCCAGTTTAAGGCGCTTAATCTGGAGGTCTACACGAGCAAGGCCTATATTGATCTGGATCAATGTTTTGGCTGCGGACTCTGTGTGACAGCTTGCCCAAGTGGGGCGATTGAATTAATAGACAGGCAAAGTCTACCTGGATTAGCTGAGAACTGGTAAGGGGGGGAACAAAATGATTGCTCAAATTGGCTTTGACTACAATTTATGCAAAGATCCTTTGGACTGTCGCAAGTGTTTAAGTGTGTGTCCATCGGTTGTTTTCGTGTGCGGACCAACAAAGGTGTGGAAAGGTAGAGAGAGCGATCCCAGTGAATATAGGATTGTAGCACGTTATTTCGACAAGTGTTCTGGTTGTGGTGACTGTGTTACGGTTTGTCCTATTGGCGCGATTGAACTGAATTTTGTACCTCGGGAGCAGTTAGCTCAAAAGTTCAGAGAAGAAAGGGTAGCCCAATTAAAAGAACGCAATTCCTAACCTATATGTATGTCAGTGGGAAGTATTAAACGAAGGGGAGTTAAGTATGGCTTTGGATTTTAAGATCTTGCAAAAAGTTCAGGGAAATCCCAGCACTGAAGTAGCAGATGGCCGTCGGTTGAAGATAAACCCAGGGCAAGATTATGCGTATGATATACCTAAGGAACTAATCTATACTCTCCTTAAAGAATTTCCAATTGAAAATCTGTTCAGTACGGATGGAGAGACAACAGAGGATTTTCTGGCAGAACAGGGAAAAAAGTTTATGAACATTCTGATTAGGGAGGCGGATTCCGAGGTCTACCGGGATAGAACTGCCGACATGATAGAACGTGTAGCCCAGCAAACTGGAATTCGGTTTCCCCATGTCTTAGAACGGTATGTTGAACTTGGTATACTAACCTTACGTCCTCGGGATGCATGGACTGTTACAGAAGCGACTACCCAGGCCCTAAAAGTTCGTAGCTTCAACTGCAGTATTGACAGGATGTGCGCTGAAAAGGGGATTAGCAATTGCCAGACATTCTGCTTGGCTGCCAATAAAGTTGCCGCTGAAAAAGCAGGAACTAAGGTGCATATGACCCACAGCAAGGATGCATTGGGTGGGCTATGTGAACTTGCTTTCCGCCTGCAACAAGGGGGCTAAAACTGTGCACATTGGACATAACCAGGATGATATAGATCATGAAAGCTTAGCTATGAGACATTTAGGGGAGGGAATTGCCAAAGAAGGTGCAGGGAACCTACAGGAGGCTCTGAATGAGTATATGATGGCTAATGTTTTGGATCCTCACTTAGAAGTTGCCCAAATAAAACTAAGTGAACTTAAGCAGAAGCTTAGCCTCTGATCGGAAAGATCATCTGCAGGAAGAGGAAGGCGAGTCTTATGATAGGAAAAGAATTAATCGGTCAAGAGAGTGAGTCTGTCGTCTTGAAAATCAGGCTCGAGGAAGTGCGTAGGTTTGCTGAGGCCATAGGAATTCCGTTTGACGCAGAGGTACCAGTTACTTATGTTGGAACGTTGCTCCAGGGTCACATTCCAGGGTTTGAACTCACCAATCCTGGAATGATCCACGGAGAGCAGAAAATAAGTTATCAACGTCCGCTCGCCATTGGCGATAGTCTCACTTATAAGCGTTGCGTCAAGGATGTCTTTGAACGCACCACCAAGCTGGGAAAGCTGATTTTTGTGGTGCTAGAGACGTACGGCTATGATCTGGCAGGCGAATTAGTTTTTTCCAGTAGTTCAACTATAATCACACCAGTAGAGGGGGATTCGAATGAAGAGTCTGTCTAATTATCAGATCTCTGATCGGCTTCCTATCCGAGAGTGGGTACCTAGTAATGTGCAAATACGTCAATATGCTGAAGCTTCTGGGGATTTCAATCCAATTCACTTGGATGACAACTACGCGCGCCAAGCTGGTCTAGGGGGGGTGATCGCGCATGGAATGTTATCCATGGCCCAAATGGCTCTTATGCTAACGGACTGGATTGGCAAAGAGGGAAGAATCAGTATGCTTAATGTGCGCTTCCTACAGGTAGTTCGACCCGGGGACAAGATAACGTTCGGAGGTTCTATAAAAGAACGTTCTGAAAACATTCTAGTGTGCGATATTGAGGCCATTAATGATAAGGGGAAGATAGTCTTAGCGGGTTTGGCCGAAATAGCCCAAAAATAGATCACAGGAGAGCGGTCTTGAGATATTAACACACTTAATACAAGATATCTCAGAGGATAGGATTCATAGAGTACTATGAATCCTATTTTTTTTGTACGCGCTACTAAACTTCAGGAAATCACCTGTTATGTTTCATATAATATTGTGAATTATAAGAATATACCAGGAGTCCGTATTTACTTAAATTAGGTTGACCCTATATAATGAACCTGTATAATATGTCAGAAATCAAAATTGGGGGATTAACATGAGTGACGGGGCCCATGCTGTAATAACAAATGCCTTTCCGCGCTGGGATCGGAAACTTTTATTTGAAATCCTCAATAAGATTAATGATGTAGTAATGGTGATTGATACCGATACAACGATTGTTTATGCTAACGAAGCCTATGCGAGGATATTAGGTGTGCCCGTGGCCAAAGTTCTAGGACGCAGGCTAGATAAAATCGAACCCAAGGCGGCGGCAATAAACGTACTGCGTACTGGAAAACCATACCAACTCGGCGGGGATTATTTGGACTCACTGGGTATTAATGTGGTAGGGAGTTCTTTTCTTTTATACGATGACAACGATATCATTTGTTGTGTTTCGATTTTTAAAAATATAACAGATGTTGTTGAACTAAACCGTGAGTTACAGCAGACAAAGGGTGTCGCCGATTATTTAAAAGAGCAGTTAGAACAATGGGAATATCTTCCCCTGTCCTTCAAGGAGTATGTGGGACAAAATAGTCGAGTTAAGGAAACCTTAGTCTTAGCAGCTAAGGTAGCACGTACCGATAGTACGGTGTTAATCCTAGGCGAAAGTGGAGTTGGCAAAGAGGTCTTAGCCAGAGCCGTTCATAAGAGTAGCCGCCGCAAGGATATGCCCATGATCAAGGTGAATTGTGCTGCAATGCCTGAAGATTTAATAGAGAGTGAACTGTTCGGATATGAAGAAGGAGCGTTTACAGGGGCTAAAAAGGGAGGCAAACTTGGTAAGTTTGAACTGGCACATAGCGGTACTATTTTTCTGGATGAAATAGGGGATATGAGTCTTACCATGCAGTCTAAGTTGTTACGTGTATTGCAGGAAAAAGAGTTTGAACGGGTAGGCGGGAATAAGACTGTCAAAGTTGATATTCGAGTGATCGCGGCTACTAACCGGGATTTAGAAGGTATGATCGAACAAGGTACCTTTCGGCTCGATCTGTACTATCGGCTAAATATTGTTCCGCTCATCCTGACCCCGCTTCGCGAGCGTAAAGACGATTTAATGGCCCTTGCTAAGACATTTCTTAATCAGTTCTCGCGAGAAGTTGGTCATGAGCTGACTCTTTCTCCTAAAGTGGTTAGGCTTTTTCAGGAGTATGACTGGCCAGGGAACATTCGAGAATTGCAGAATGTCTTAGAACATGCAAGTATTGTATGTGCTGGTAGGACCATAGAAATTCAGCATTTGCCGGCCCGGATAATTCCTATTGGCGAGGATAAATTTAATTCTAAAGATAAGCCTTACGCTGTAAAAGAGATACTAGCCAGAATCGAAAAGGATCTAATATTGTCCGCCTTGGACAATTATAGTAATAACCGTACCAATGCCATGAAGGCCTTGGGGTTTTCTAGGCGGGTATTTTATGATAAATTACTCCGCTACGGTATTAACTAGTGAATAATTTCTGAGTGTGTGCGCTTTACGCACTAAAACTTAGAAAGAAAACGTTATTTTGTACATAATTCCATACATAGGAAAAACCCTCTGTTGTCTGGTTTATCAGACAGGAGGTTTTTTTTTATTCAATCCTATCGTGAGACTTCCACTTCTACAAGTGGGAGTGGTATCTCGTTCTCTGCTGGGTGGAGGTAGAGGCCTTCTATGCTATTAAGTGTTCCTATTGGGATAGGCTGTTCAGGGAATCCGAGTTTGCGTTTCAAAGAGTTGGCATAAAATTTGCAAAGAATAGTTATTAATATCAGATTATTTAAAATAGGTAATAAATTATGAATATTCTTTTTAGGAGAAAGGTACAGCTGTTGGTACGCAGGTAGATTAATTTTAAGGAGGTAGTAATGAGTGGTTTACGAAACAATCATTGTTGAAATTGAGGAGGGTATCGCTACGCTCACTCTGAATCGTCCTGTGGTGCTAAACGCTCTGAATGACCAGGTGTTTAATGAGTTGGCGGAAGTGGCCTCGCAACTGGCTATTGATCCTTCCGTACGGGTAGTGATCATCACGGGGGGTGAAAAAGTATTTGCTGCAGGGGCGGACATCGGTCAAATGGCCAATGCTACCGCTGTAGACGTGATGACCAGCGATAAACTCTCGCACCGCGCTTTCAGTCTGATTGAGACCATGCCAAAGCCGGTGATCGCTGCAATCGCTGGCTTTGCCCTAGGGGGTGGGTGTGAACTAACGTTGGTAGCGGATATACGTATTGCAGCTGAGAACGCCCAATTCGGCTTACCAGAGATTAAACTGGGCATCTTGCCAGGAGCTGGGGGAACACAGCGCCTGCCCCGCCTAATTGGCCAGGGTAGAGCAAAGGAGTTGATTTTTGGCGGGGATTTTATTAAGGCTGAAGAGGCTTTGCGAATAGGTCTTGTTAATAAGGTGGTACCGACAGATCAGTTATTCGTAGAGGCCAAAAAAATGGCTAAACGATTTGCTGATAGAGGCGCTGTAGCCTTGCGCTTGGCTAAATCGGCAGTAAATGAGGGGCTAAGGATGGATTTGGAGGCAGGTCTGCAATATGAGGATAAATGCTTTAGCCTGTTGTTTGCTACTGAAGACCAAAAAGAAGGGATGAGAGCCTTTCTTGAAAAACGTCCCGCAATATTTCAAGGTCGTTAATGTGCGAAAAACGCACAATCTTCGATGAGAGTGATTAGACGAAAAGGAGAATGACTATGAGAACAAGGGCTCAGTATATCGAGGGGTTAAGTAAGATGAACAGGAACCTCTACTTTAATGGTGGAATGATTGATCGCTTAGATCCTCTTCAAGAAGGGGCTCTTAACGTCATGGGTTTAACGTTTGATGCGGTCTGGGACCCTGCCAGTAAGGACCTTTGCACAGCTACGTCTCACATCACGGGGGAAACCATCAACCGATTTAACCACATTCACCAAAACGCGGATGATTTGCACAAGAAGCAAGACATGACTCGGTTCTTAGTGAACAAGGTTGGGCAGTGCATTCAACGGTGTATGGGGATTGACGCCTCTAATGCTATCCACGCAGTGTCCTTCGAAGCTCAGAAGTCCCCAAAAGCCAAGACAACCTACCATGACAACTGGCTTAAGTGGCTGGAACGCTTCCAAAGAGAAGATTTAGTCGCAAGCTGTGCGCAAACTGATGCTAAAGGCGAGCGATTGAAGCGACCCGCTGAGCAGGACGATCCTGATATGTATGTGCACGTGGTGGAGGAACGGAGTGATGGGATTGTTGTGCGTGGCTGCAAAGTCCATATCTCTGAAGCCTCGATTTCTGACGAGATCCTAGTAGTACCGAACCGAGCGCTACAAAAGGGTGAGGAAGCCTATGCGTTGGCCTTTGCAGTTCCGTCAGATTATGAAGGGGTCAAGCAAATTGTCCATTTTCACAATTATCGTAAGCGCGATACCTATCAGAGGGGAATTGAATACGGTTACACGGACTCTTATGTTATCTTTGACGATTGCTTTATTCCATGGGAACGCGTGTTTCTGTGTGGGGAAACTCAGCACGGCGGCATGGCAGCCCTGCTCTTTGCTTTGTTCCATCGTCATTCCTATTCTGGCTGTAAACCTGCCATGCTCGACTATGTTATTGGTATGGGTGCACTGGCAGCAGAAATCAATGGCATTGAAAAGACCCCACATGTACGCGAACTGCTGTCCAAGTTGATAATGACGGGTGAACTTGGCTATGCTGCTGGCTACACGTCCTCTGCTCTCGCCAAGCCGGAAGTGTATATGCCAGGTTTGGGGGTTGTGCCATACGGCCCTGGCAGCTATATTCCCAACTCAATTTATGCCAACGTGGGCAGGTGCCTGACCGGTGAGGCCGTCTTCCATGAGCAAGAAATTCTCTGCGACATTGCAGGGGGGATGCCAGCTACTTTCCCTTATGAAAATGACCTGACAAACCCTGAAATTAAGAATCTCTTGGAAAAGTACCTGAATCGCAATCCCAAAATTCCTATTGAAGAACAAATCAAGTTTTGGATGAACTTTATCGATTTTGGTCTCTCAGGTTCCGCAGGGGCCACGCTGTATGGTGCTTATCATGGTGGGGGCTCCCCGATTATGGAGCAGATCGCCATCACCTCTCAGTATGACATGGAGTCGAAGAAGGATATTGTCAGGGCAATCGCAGGAATGAAGCCCAGACCAAAAAAGTAAACTTGTTCAGGTGAAGCAGAACATTGGGACTTCGGTGTAGGAGTCTTGGAAGTGGTAAGCAAAATCGTTGAACTGAAAGGATGAGTGTTCTTGGCCAGCAAGTTTATGTACAGTAATCGTGATCACAAATTTATCATTAAAGAATGGTTAGATGGAAAGAAAATCCTAGGGTTAAAGCGCTTTCAGGATTATCTCAATCTTGATGATGTCGATGGAATTCTGGATCAATCCCTAAAGATGAGTCGGGAAATAGTAGCTCCTACAAATGATGACGGTGATACCATCGGAGCAATCTTCAAGGATGGCAAAGTAACAGTTCCCCCTTCCTTCCATAAGGCCTTCAAGTTTATTCATGAAAATGGTTGGGGTGCCAGTAACAGTGACGTGGATGGAGAAAGTGCACTGCCTGAAATTCTGAACGAAGCTGTCCGTGAGTTTATTATTGGAGCCAATCCTGCAATGTCTCCCTATATTGGGTTGAGCGGCGGAATAGCGTCGGTGATCAAGGCGTTTGGTTCACCCGAACAGATCGCTCTTTACACTCCAAAAATGTTTGAGGGCGTTTGGGAAGGCACTATGTGTCTGACAGAACCAGGTGGTGGTTCGGATGTGGGGGATATGACGACCAAGGCTTACCCCACAGATAACCCAATAATCTACAAAGTTAAAGGGACAAAATGCTTCATTACCGGAGGAGATCATGATCTCACGGAAAATATTATACATCTGGTACTAGCCCGAGTGGATGGAGCGGCCCCTGGTACTAAAGGACTGTCGTTATTCATCGTACCAAAGATCTGGGTCAATGAAGTCGGCAAATTAGGAGATTCCAACGATGTTTCGACCGTTGGGATAGAACACAAGATGGGCCTTAAGGGTTCATCCACGGCTGTGCTTAGCTTTGGAGAAGAGGGTCAATGTCGTGGTGTTTTGTTAGGTAACCCGCCGGATGAAAAAGGGATTGGACAGGGAATCGCTCAAATGTTTAGGATGATCAATGGATCACGCTTGGATACAGGGCATAGTGCTTTAGCAGTGGCAACTGTAGCCTATAACAATGCAGTTCATTACGCTAAGGAGCGCATTCAGGGTCGGCCGATTCACAATCCCAAAGGGAGTAGGGTTCCTATCATTCAACACGAGGATGTTCGTCGTATGTTACTCACCCAGAAGGCCACGCTGGAAGCAATGCGAGCTATGATTTTTAAAGGTTATTACTATTTAGATTTAATCGAATTCGGGGACGATCCTACAGACGTCCAGGCAGCCAAACGCTCCATTGAAGTGATCACCCCTTTAATCAAAGCGTATTGCTCGGATCAAGGGTGGTTGATGATTACCGAAGCTATACAAGTCTTTGCAGGCTATGGGTTTACTGAGGAATACCCGGTGGCGCGTCAAGCCAGGGATGTCAAGATTTACTCCATCTGGGAGGGCACCAATTTCATTCAGTCTATGGACCTAGTGGGTCGTAAGTGGAGTTTAGATAAAGGGAGTGTCTTCAAAGAGTGGATGATGGAGATGGCCACATTCGTCCAGTCGAACCAGAATCATAAAGTCTTTGCTCGTGAGTTTGAGGTGCTGGGTAAAGCATTATTGGCCTACCAAGAACTCTTAGGTACCGTTCTAGGCTACTTTAAGGAAAATATCAGACTGGTTCCGTTGTATAGTACAAGAATTTTGAGGATCACAGCAGAACTCTATGGCGGATGTTTGCTAATGCAACAGGCATTAGTGGCTCAAGGGAAATTGGACGAAGGTAACGTTGATAAAGCTTTTTATGTAGGCAAAGTCTTCAGCGCCAAATTTTATGTACTTAATATCGTTCCAGATGTGGCAGCGACTGTGCGAATTATTAAAGAAGCCGACACCTCGGCGATTGATATTCCGGAGGAGGCATTTTAGGAGAGTCAGTTTGTTAGCATCCTACGGCGATAAGTGTTCGTTGTGGGTTTGCGCCTTCGGCGATACTCTCCCCCGGAGACTATCGTGTTCCATTGCTATTCCCTTGTCGCTAAGGCTAAAACTCAAAACCTCTGGGCTTTCTGAAAGTGAACCGTTGAGTTTCCTCTAGCTTGGGTCTGCGGGAACGACGTGTTGGGTAAGAAAATAAATGAGGAGGCGATCAAAATTAATATTGAGGACATTAAAAAAATTTGTGTGGTTGGGGCCGGTAACATGGGGCATCAAATTGCCTTGAGTGCTGCATTAGCTGGTTATAAGGTGAGTTGTACGGACATTAGTCAAGAAATGTTAAGCAAAGCGGAAAACTTTGCTCGCACGTATTTGCCAGAGCGGGTTGCCAAAGGGAAAATGACACAGGAACAAGCGGATCTAGGACTAGCGAATATTTCTTTTACCCAAAACCTTGAAGAGGCAGCGGGAGACGCCGATTTTGTGATCGAGGCGGCAGTCGAAAAGATTGAGATTAAGCGGAAGCTCTTCGCGGACCTAGACAGAATTGCTCCTGGTCATGCGATCTTAGCTACTAATAGTTCTTTTATAGTCAGTTCGAAGATTGCTGATGCCACGCAGCGACCGGACAAAGTGTGCAATATGCACTTCTTTAATCCCGCCTTGGTTATGAAACTGGTTGAGGTAGTGCAAGGACCCCATACTTCCACTGAGACTGCCCAAGTAACCATGGATTTGTGTGAAAAGATGGGCAAAAGTGGTGCTTGGCTTAAGAAGGAGATTTATGGGTTCTTAGTCAACCGAATCCTCGCAGCTCTGCATAACGAGGCATTGTTTCTCGTCGACATGGGGATTGCCACTCCAGAGGAGATCGACCTTGCGGTAACGAATGCCTTAGGCCATCCCATGGGACCGTTCCGTTTGATGGATTTCACAGGGATTGATCTTTCATACTACATCGGCATTGAGCGTTATCAGGAAACCCGTGACCCTAAAGACAAGCCCTCGCCACTGGTCGTTGAGAAGTTTGCCAAAGGGGAATGGGGCCGGAAAACAAAGCAGGGATTTTATTCTTACGAATAAGAACTTCCTCGATTACAATTTCAAAAATGGCATTAGATTTTTTTGTGCGTATTCGCTTGAAAAGGGCAATTGCGGGAAAGTATGAAGGAGGAAAAAGAAGATGACGGCTAAAAGAAATTTGTGGCTTAAAAGTTACCCCTCCAATGTAAGGTACCACCTTGATTATCCCTATAAGACGCTGGGTCAAATGCTTGATGAGACTGTTGCCAAAATGCCGGACACAATTGCAATGATTTTTGGGTCACAGACGATTACCTATCGGCAGTTTGGGAATCGGGTCAACCGCTTTGCGGGTGCTTTAGCGGATATTGGGATTGAGAGAGGGGAACGTGTTGGACTGATGGGCCCGAATTGTCCCCAATGGGAAATCGCTTTCTACGCTTTGCTTAAATTAGGCGCTATTGTTGTGCAAACAAACCCAATGTATATTGAGCGAGAAATAGCATACCAAATGAATGACTCTGGTGCTACGACCATCATTGTCCTTGAAATGTTGTATCCCAGGGTAAGGAAAATTATGCAGGAAACGCCCTTGCAACGGGTGATTGTGTTCAACTTTTTGGCCCCGGTGGAGCCGGCAGAAGGCTTGTATTCCTACGACGAACTCATCAAACATGAACCTGTTTATCCCAACGTCGCCATTAATCCGATCGAAGACCTCGCCGTCTTGCAATACACAGGTGGAACGACCGGTGTATCTAAAGGGGTTATGCTCACGCACCATAATCTGATCGCGAATACCCTCCAAGTACTGGAATGGTCGATTAACATGGAGTATGGCAAGGAACGAGTTCTCACAATTCTACCAGTATTTCACGTCTATGGTATGACCGACTGCATGAATTATGCTGTGGCTATCGCAGCTACTCAGATTATTTTGCCCCGCTTCGACCCAGATCAAGTGCTAGAAACCATTAAAGCCTATAAACCGACGCTTTTCCCGGGAGCACCAACGATGTTTATGGCGCTTAACAGTCATCCCCGAATTGCAGAATATCGTGAGAGTTTAGCCTCCATTAAAGTTTGCACGAGCGGCTCTGCACCTTTGCCGTTAGAGGTGGCTCAAAAATTTGCTGAAGTGACCGAAGGTAAAGGGAACTTAGTCGAAGGTTATGGTTTGTCTGAGGCGTCCCCTATAACGCATTGCAACCCGCTTGATCGTCCGACGCTGGCAGGTTCCATCGGTTTACCGCTTCCGGATACTGATTACGCAATCATGGATTTGGAGACTGGTGACCGGGAAATTCCAGTTGGCGAAATAGGGGAAATATGTGTCCGAGGACCTCAAGTGATGAAAGGGTATTGGCAGAAGCATCTTGAGACCGCTGAAACCCTACGTAATGGCTGGTTGCATACGGGTGACATAGGTAGAATGGACGACGATGGTTTCTGCTATGTTATCGACCGCAAGAAAGACATCATCATTGCAGGTGGGTTTAATGTATATCCGCGTGATATTGAGGAAGTTCTGTATGAACATCCCAAGGTTAAAGAGGTTGTAGTAGCTGGGGTACCAGATCTCTACCGTGGAGAAACGGTCAAGGCCTATATTGTTTTGAAACCCGATACCGAGGGAAACGAGAAGGAATTCATCGCTTTTTGCAAGACTAGGATGGCGGCTTATAAAGTTCCGCGCTATGTTGAGTTCAGGGCTGAATTACCGAGGACAATTGTCGGAAAAGTATTGCGACGCAAGCTGGTAGAAGAGGAAAAAGCGAAACTTCAAACGGCTGCCACTACAGAATCCGTATAACTCAGATAATCTTGTCAATTAAAATTAGAATATTCATAATGAAGTAATTAATATCTCTACTCTGTTGTCTTTTGTGCTACACACTAGTGCACAGAAGACAACAGGGCTAGGGATAACGTGGCTTTTTAACTAAGAATTGAGGGGAATTTGAATGGCGAAAGCATCCGTTTCAATTGTAAAAGTAACCGATGTCTACGAGTCTCTTCAGGAGAGTCTCAGATTAAGCGATGGGTTAGCTGGATTAAACACAACGGACAAAATCTTGATTAAGCCCAACATTGTTAGTTGGGATTTTGACCTACCATTTCCTCCCTTTGGCGTCGTGACTACCAGTGCCGTGATCAGTGCACTAGTCCGTATTTTGGCGGAACATGGTTTTAGGAACTTAACGATTGGTGAGGGTTCACTTCCAGGGTTAAGTCCGGCAGGGGATATCGTGTACGAAACCTTAGGGTACAACAAACTGCAAGAGCGCTACGGGGTTAAATTAGTGGACTTTAACCTAGAAGAGTTCGTCCCAACCGATTATGGAGACGGGTTTATGCTTGATATTGCCAAGCAGGCTATCGAGGCGGACAAGATCATAAACGTCCCTGTGCTAAAAACGCATAACCAGGCAAAAGTGTCTTTAGGAATTAAAAACCTTAAAGGCTGTCTCAATAAAAAGTCTAAACAGTCTTGCCACGGCGTAGGCGAACAGGAACTCAGCAGTATGTTTCCCCGCATCATTGATAAGCTTCCAGTGGCTTTGACCATTATCGATGGACTTTATACCCTGGAAAAAGGTCCTGGCCCTACGGGAAAAGCTTTTAGGAAGGATATATTAATAACTTCTCGTGATCCGTTTGCCTGTGATCTCGTAGGTGCGGCCATCCTTGGCTATCCTGCTAAAGAGGTGGCCCATCTGACCAATTACGCCCAAAGCCATGGGCGTAGTTTAGAATTGGCAGATTATGAAGTGATAGGGGAGAGCGTGGCGGATCACCGGGAATATGTAACGTATGATTGGGAGTGGTCGGAAGAGGATACTGGCCCTGCTGGGTTTGAAAAGCGTGGAATCACTGGACTCGCAATCCGTAAGTATGACAGTAGTCTGTGTACGGGTTGTTCGGTACAATATAATCCCATGTTGATCCTTCTTTCCTCAGCATTTAAAGGGGAGCCTTTCCCGAATGTCGAGGTCGTAAGCGGCAAGCAACAATCGGCTGCCAATGGTTTTGACAATACCGTGCTCTTCGGGAAGTGCGCCTGCCACCTTAATAAGAATAATCCCAATATTAAAAGGGCTATTCCGCTTTGGGGATGTCCACCCGATTTGGAAAAATTCGTTGAGGTGTTGGCTAATGAGGGGATCAAATGTGATTATAACGAGTATGTACGCTTCCGTCACTATTTGTACGGTCGGTATAAGGAAAGTGAGGGCTTCAATCTCGCCGACTGGTCAGTGAAATAAATTGTTTGCCCAAGAAACGAGAGGAGGATGGAAATGCAGATTTATAAAGTAGCGGTCTTAGGGTCAGGGGTGATGGGAAGTACCATTGCAGCCCATTTGGCCAATGCTGGAATCCCGAGCTTATTGTTGGATATTGTCCCTTCCAAACTATCAGCAAAAGAAGAAGCCGCTGGACTGACTCTGGAGGATCGTTCGGTCCGAAATAGCATTGCCCAAATCAATAAGGGGAACTTAATAAAAATGAATCCGGCTCCTTTTTTAGTCCCAGAATTTGCGGACCGGATTGAAGTTGGGAACCTAAGTGATGATTTAGGGCGCTTAAGCGAAGTTGATTGGGTGATTGAGGTTGTTGTGGAACGTCTTGACATTAAAGTAGAACTCTTTAAAAAAGTTGCTGCCCAGGTCCGCCCAGGTACGATTGTCACTTCTAATACCTCGGGAATATCTTTGAAATCTATGGTAGAGGGGTTGCCAGAGGGTTTCACTCAGTATTTTCTGGGGACGCATTTTTTTAATCCCCCACGCTATATGAAACTCTTAGAAATTATTCCTGGTCCCGATACTGACCCAGACGTCATCAAATTCCTATGCGAATTTGGGGAGAGAGTCTTGGGCAAAGGGGTTGTCATGGCCAAAGATACGCCTAATTTTATTGCGAACCGGGTTGGGGCCATCGGCTCTCCAGTGATTCTGAAGGAAATGCTCCGTACTGGGTTAACCGTTGACGAAGTGGATGCCTTAACGGGACCCGTCATGGGACGTCCAAGAAGCGCGTCGTTTCGGACGATCGATCTCGTAGGCTTGGACACTTTTATCCATTCAAATAATAATGTTGCCAATGGCGTGCCATCGGAAAAGGATAACTTTGTGTTACCAGAGTTTATTCAAACCATGCTCAAAAATGGTTGGTTGGGAGATAAAACAAAGCAAGGTTTTTATAAAAAATCCAAAGGCCCTAAAGGAAAAGTTATTGAAGTTCTAGATATTAATACGATGACCTATGGCCCACAAAAAACAGTGAACTTCGCTTCCTTAGAAAAAGCAAAAGCTGCAAAAGGCCTACCTGAGAAACTTCGCATCTTAGTTAGCGGAGATGATATTGGGGCAGAGTTCGCTTGGAATGTTTTAAAAGCATCTTTACTTTATGCAGCGACGATAGTCAAGGATATAGCGGATGATATTACTGGGATCGATGAAGCTATGCGTTGGGGCTACAATTGGGAAATGGGTCCGTTTGAACTATGGGATGCACTGGGAGTGAAGGCGACAGCGGATCGTATTCTCGCGGAAGGTGGCACATTGCCTCCGCTCGTAGAAGAATTACTTGCTAAAGGACACAAGAGCTTCTATCAAAAAAACGAAGCTGGAATGACTGCTTATTATGATGTTGGAGCCTATCATCAAAAAGCTGTAAGCCCATATACCTTCTCGTTGAAACAAGCTCACAAGGAAGGCAAGGTCATCTCGGGCAATGCTGGAGCAAGCTTGATTGACCTGGGAGATGGCGTAGCCTGTTTGGAATTCCACTCACCGAGCAATTCCATCGGAGCAGATATTCTCAATATGATCCATAAGTCGTTAGAAGAAGTTGAGAAAAACTATCTTGGCCTAGTGATCGGTAATCAAGGAAAGAATTTCTGTGTGGGCGCGAACCTTATGCAGATCCTCTTAGAAGCGGAAGAAGAAAACTGGGATGACCTCGATTTCATGGTGCGGGCCTTCCAAAATGGTACGATGGCCCTTAAATATGCCAAGAAGCCGGTCGTTTCGGCTCCTTTCGGAATGACGCTTGGTGGTGGAACAGAAATTTGCCTCCACTCGCATGCTATTCAAGCCTCGTCTGAGACCTACATGGGTCTTGTTGAACTGGGAGTTGGCCTAATTCCTGGTGGTGGTGGAACTAAGGAAATGGCGGTTCGGGCGATGGAAGGAATTCTTCCTGGAATACAGGTTTCTCCTGATTACTTCTTTGCCAAACGCTTTGAAGCGGTTGCGATGGCCCAAGTCTCGACAAGCGCGGAAAAAGCGCGTCAGCTTGGTTTCTTGCGTGACCATGACCGATATAGTATGAGTTCCGAGCATATCATCATGGATGCTAAGGCACGAGTCATCGACTTGGCTCGTAACTTCCGACCTAATTTATCAACCAAGGTAAAAATGGGAGGGGCTGGAGTTCGCGCCACTTTGGAGGTTGCGCTGTATGGAATGCGTCAAGGAAATTATATTTCAGAGTATGATATGTATTTAGGCAAAAAATTGGCATATGCCATGACCGGTGGGGATCGGCCGGCTGGAATGCTCGTGGATGAGCAATATCTCTTAGATATTGAACGTGAAGCCTTTATGAGTTTGGTCGGAGAAGCGAGGACCCAGGATCGTATTCGACACATGCTCGCTAAAGGCAAACCATTACGGAATTAGGGGGGGAAAGCATGCAAGAAGCTTACATTATACAAGCAAAGCGTACGGCAATTGGAAAATCGGGAAAAGGTTCCTTGGCCCAAGTTCGTCCGGACGATTTAGGTGCGTACGTAATCCAGGATATTCTTAAAAATGTCCCTTCACTTAAAACGAACGAGATCGATGACTGTGTAATTGGCTGTTCTTTTCCAGAAGGAGAACAAGGGATGAATGTGGCTAAGATCATGGCTATGCGCGCTGGTCTTCCGATTGACGTCCCGGGTGTGACCATCAACCGGTTTTGCTCTTCAGGACTTCAGGCTATTTCCATAGCAGCTGATCGGATTCGCTTGGGAGAAGCGGATATTATGATCGCTGGCGGAGCAGAGAGTATGTCCTTGGTTCCGATGGGTGGAGCCAAAGTGGCCCCAAATCCCTATATGAGCGAGAACTGCCCTGAAGTTTATCTGTCGATGGGTATAACTGCTGAAAATGTGGCTAGAAAATATGAAGTAACGCGTGAACAGCAAGATGCCTTTGCTGTCGCCAGCCATCAGAAGGCATGGGCTGCCCAGGTTAGCGGGCGTTTTGAGGATGAGATTGTGCCAGTACTTCTTCCTAGTTGGGGAGTACCAGGGGAAAAATGGTTTAAAAAAGACGAGGGGATTCGACCAGAGACTTCGCTTGAATCATTGGCTAAACTCAAGCCCGCTTTTCTGAACGGGGGCATGGTCACGGCAGGGAACTCGTCTCAGACTAGTGACGGTGCGGCAATCACGCTTCTGATGTCTGAACTAAAAGTTAAAGAATTGGGTCTTAAACCGATCGCCGTTTGGCGTGGGTTTGCTGTCGCAGGTGTGGAACCAGAACTAATGGGCATTGGGCCAATTAAAGCCATCCCTAAAGTGTTGAAACAAGTCGGGTTGACTCTTGACGAAATCGATCTGTTCGAATTGAATGAGGCGTTTGCGTCACAATCGCTGGCGATTATTAAGACATTGGGAATTGATCCAGCCAAAGTCAATCCTAACGGCGGGGCTATTGCCTTCGGACATCCACTGGGCTGTACAGGGGCAAAGCTCACCGCCACTCTGTTACATGAAATGACTAAACGCAAGCTGAAATATGGGATGGTAACCATGTGCATCGGTGGTGGCATGGGAGCAGCTGGAGTATACGAGTTACTGTAGTATGTGAATAAAAATTGGATTTCTTGCAGACAATATTAAGCAAATAAGTACGTAGTGTAGGTGGACAGCAACACGGAGAAGGAATCTTCCAATCTATGCAAAGCTAGGGGATGTATCAAGTACAGTAGTTATAATTTAGAAAGAGCTGTTTCTCTAAGTGGAGAAACAGCTCTTATATGTGTAGATTATTATAAGAGAATATTTATGATCTTAACGTGAAAATCACAATTTATTAACCAATTTCGCATAACAAATCTGTATACTGAAAGTATGGCCATGATAAAGGCAAATATATATGAAAGAGAGGATGTTTGAAATGTTTGGTTTTCTAATAGTACTGCTGTGTATCGGTGTCTACTTTCATCGTAAACAAGATGGTTGTTGCCATCCACATACTCCGAATAATTCTCACCGAGATGCACTCGATATAGTAAGAGCACGCTATGCCCGGGGGGGAATTAGCAGCGAAGAATTTAACGAACGCAAAAAGAATTTAGAATAGGAGGCATTAAAAATGATGCACGGTAGTGGATATGCTATGCGCGAATTTGGCCACGGTTTTATGACAAACGGACAATACGGGTCGACGGGGTTAATTATTCTAGCTTGTCACTTGATTTTCCTGATTGCAATCATTGTACTCGCAGTAGTTCTTTTGCGTCGCCATGGTTCGAGGGTTCGTCAGATTCAGAAACAAAATGATCCTGCCTTATTGATCCTGCGTGAGCGATACGCTCTTGGGGAAATTGAAACGGAAGAGTTTAATCAAAGAAAGCAAGATTTATCCCCGAGTTCTTCAGCTGTTAAAGGTTAAAACACTAAACCAACTTTCCTTCATTATGGATTCTAAAGAGAGATGTGACCGAACGTAATGTTTAGGATTACATCTCTTTTTGGATTATAGAAAAGACTCATCCATATAGTGAACTCGTTCCAACTAAACATCATAAGATTAAGAGTAGAAATAATATTTATATTGAAGGCTAAGTGTTTCTCGTCTATGATATAGGTAGGGTCAGCCACAGTTGCATGAAGTGAAGTGATTAGAGGCTGGCATAGAGAAGATTCTAGTGGACCAGGGGGTTATTATGGATCATTGTTCATCTTTAGGAAAGACAGCCTTGTTGATTGCTATGGCCGAAGAAAATGAAACTGGAGACTATGTGTCCAGTGCAAAGGAAAAAGGGTTTGAGGTCGTGACGGGTAAGGTTGGTTCGATGGATGTTCAAAAGATCATCGCGGCAGTTGAAACCGCTGCTAAACGCGAGGGTCTCATTGACAATAACTATCGCTCTCAACATGCACTTTATCACGCGATTCTAGATGCATTGCAAGGATTAGGACGAGGGCCGCTTCAGCTTGGAAATGTTTTGCGTACGGTCGGACTCCGCTTTGCGGTTGTCAAAGGACCTCGTACGCTTGAAAATTTAGGTGACCTCTGGATCGCCGTGAGTATGTATGGGATGATTGGAGCTCCAATTAAAGGTCACGAACATGAAGTTTGTGGATTGGGCATTAATCATTTGTAAGGATTACTATTAAAAGACTTATTGTTTAAAGTAAATTGCAATAAAATAGGGTATGCTCAGAGTTATTAGATGTAAGAGGGCTAAGCTGTAGACGAATGTTTATGGCTTAATCCTCTTTTTGATTGCTCATTGAGGAGGGGAAACCATGAGTGCAGTAGCAAAAAAGCAAATGGTTATATTAGATGGAGAAACACTTACCTTAGAGCAGGTAGTTGCAGTAGCACGGTATGGTGCGAAAGCTGAGCTGGATCCAGCGGCCAAGGAGAAAGTTCTAAGATCTAGAGAGTACGTAGATCACCTGATTTCAGGCAATCAAACTGTTTATGGGATTACGACAGGCTTTGGGATGTTTAGTAATGTCTTAATTTCGAAAGATGATGCTAAAAAACTTCAACGCAACCTTATCATGAGTCATTCCACGGGTGTGGGGGAGCCTCTTCCCTTAGAAGTAGTGAGAGCGATTTTGCTTCTTAGGGCAAACGCCTTAGCGAAAGGATATTCTGGCATTCGCCTCTCTACGCTGGAAACGTTACTTGAGGTGCTTAATTCGGGTATTGTGCCAGTAGTACCTGAGAAGGGCTCACTGGGAGCGAGCGGGGATTTAGCGCCCTTGTCCCATATGGTTTTGGTCTTACTAGGCGAGGGGGAGGCTTTTTATAAAGGTCGACGGATGAGTGGGCGGAAGGCCTTAGCTCAAGCGGGGATCGAGCCGGTAGTACTTGAAGGAAAAGAGGGCTTGGCTCTGATTAACGGAACTCAGGTCATGACTGCGGTTGCAGCTTTGGCGGTTTGGGATGCCGAAAATTTATGGGAGTCGGCAAATATTACGGCTGCTCTGTCCTTTGAAGCCCTCGAAGGGATTCTGGATGCGTTTGATCCGAAAATCCATGCAGCGCGCCCTCATCAAGGGCAGATCGAGGTGGCAGAACAAATCCGACGACTCACGGAGGGAAGCTCGTTTGTAGCGCCTAAACAACATCCAAGAGTCCAAGATGCTTACGCACTGCGCTGCGTTGCCCAAGTACACGGTCCTTCAGGAGAGGCTGTGGCCTATGTGAAAAAGGTCGTAGAAATTGAGATGAATTCGGTGACCGATAATCCCTTAATTTTCCCTGAACAAGGAGAAGTGCTCTCAGGCGGGAATTTCCATGGACAACCCATTGCTTTAGCGATGGACTTTCTAGGGATTGCAGTGGCGGAACTCGCCAATATCGCCGAGCGTCGCTTGGAGCGACTGGTTAATCCAAACTTAAGTGGATTGCCAGCGTTCTTAACGCCTAATGGTGGGCTTAATTCAGGGTTTATGATTGTACAGTATTCTGCAGCTTCGCTTGTTTCAGAGAATAAGATATTGGCACATCCGGCTAGTGTAGATTCAATTCCTTCCTCTGGGAACCAAGAAGACCATGTAAGCATGGGAACGATTGCAGCCCGTAAGGCGCGCAGTATCATAGAAAATGCGGCAAATGTCTTAGCGATGGAACTTTTAGCGGCATGTCAGGGCGTTGATTTAAGGACAGGGAGCGGGGAACTACAACTTGGGAAGGGAAGTGAAGGCGCTTACCGACTTGTCCGGTCAAAGGTTGCTATGCTTGAAGAGGATCGGGTCATGTATCCGGATATTTTAGCATCTAAAGAGTTGGTTTCTTCAGGGAAGCTAGTCAAGGCGGTCCGAGGGATATTGGGAGCTTAATCAGAGTAAAAGGGGTCTAGGCACTGTGTTTAGGAGAATGGGAGAAACATGGTAGCAAGGTGAATACTTTCTGAAGAGGAGCAGATAGATCCACAAGCAGATTGCGCAGCTTGGTCTCCATTTCAGTGCGAGAAAAGCTATTGGTTCAGGGAAAAAAGGGAAATTGAGAATTGAGTATAGCTTAGTTCAGTTAAGAACTATTCCTAGAAATAATCAAATGGCTTTTATATGGAAGCTATTTATCCACAAAGCCGCTCGCAAGAAGTGAATCTCTCAATTTCAACGCCAAGAAGAGATTTACACGAGTTTCGAATTTGTGGAAATCGATATTCATCAATTCTTCTACTTGGCCTATGCGATACTTCAATGTGTTGACATGGACAAATAGCTCTTCAGCGACAGTTTTAAGATCCATGTTTTTATCGAAAAGTACACGTAAGGTTTTCATTAACTTAGCATTATGACCTGAATCAAAATTAAGAATTGGCCCCAACATATCTTGGCAAAAGGCTTTGAGAATACTAATATCACTCATATAGAGTAGTTTGAATACTCCTAATGCGGTAAAGGGTTTTATAAAATTCCGTTCTCCCATAAGCCGTGACACAATAATGGATGTCTTTGCCTCTTTATAGCTAGAGTGAACTTCACGTAAGGAGGGATAGGATTGTCCCACGCCAACCGAAGAAATGATTTTGAATTGATGATCCATAGCAACTTTAAATTTTCGTATTTCCTTTAAGGCCTTGTCCCAATCTTCTTTTAGATTAGAGTCAAGTGGCCAAATCAGTACGATTGAATCAACCCAATTACTACAGATTACATTTTTATTGGTATCATTAAGGTAAGATTCTCCAAAAGTATGCAAGAGGCTAAGGTTGTCCTCTTTTTCCGGTTCATACACCGTTACTAAAGTAGTTTTCAAATAATCAAAGCCCCAGTTTCTACACTTTAAAATGACTTCATCCATTTCCTTCATGTTATTTAGGAGTAAGTCCTCAATGAACTTTTTCTTGAGTTGATCCTGTAGAGATTTCTGGGAATCAAGTTTTAAAGAACATATGTGCAAAGGCAAAATAGTGGTTTCGCAGGCCATTAAACAGGAGGGAAGATCGCTCTCTTCAGTATTATAGATGATTATACAAAGTTCACAACGTTTATTAATATCCCCAAAGTAGGTAAGTACCTTTTGAGAGCGATTATAAGCATAGGTATTAAAATGATTGGGGATGTGTGCATACCCGTGAGTCAAGATATCAGAGTTTTCAGGTTTGCGTGTCATATGAAATTTCCCTGAATAGTCCGAAATGGCGAGGGGCTTATTAAGAATAGATAACAAATAATCTCCCAGAACTCCCAGATCAGGTTTGTTAAGGATGAGATCTATTAAATTTTGTTGTACCTCATAATTCATCTGCATTGCCCCTTAAAGACTGAGTGCTTATCGATATAGATAAAGTGATTTGTTGTAATGCGCAAAAATATACGCAATAATAATACCAAATATCTGACGAATAATGTAGTATGTGATAAATTTATTGTAAATCTAGACAATGCAATCTGTCAATATAAACAAAGAGAAATAGTATAAATTTTGACAAAATTAGACTATAATTAAAATGAGACATGTGAAAAATTTCTTAATTTATTTGCTTTACTCCTCGGCAAGTGTTGGCGAAGAAGGATATAAAGGATGTGAATGATGAGCTCTGATGTTTATAAAAGCCGTTTAGAGGTTTATAACTTCATTCGTGACGTTTTGAGCAATGAACCGAATGAGAAGATGTTGTCAAGTCTTACACAAAATGAGGGCCTTCAGAGTCTAGGCATTATCAGTAAAGGTGCGAGTCTAATTGCGGAATTTATAATATCACTGCAGTCCTGTGAAATGGAGCAGGTCGTTAAGGAATTAAAGCTTGAGTACAGGGACCTATTCATTGGACCAAATTTTCTACCCGCCCCATTATGGGAATCGGTTGCTATGAGTAGAGAGCAGCTTATGTTTGATGGAGAAACCTTTAAGGTCAGAGATGCTTATGCTCAGTTTGGATTAAGTTTTACTCGACTAAATAATGAGCCGGAGGACCATATCGCAACTGAACTCGAATTTCTTTCATATCTCATTGAAAAAATACTTGTTTTGGATCCTAAACGGGATAAGGCGGAAATATTAAGGCTTCTGGAAGCACAAATTACTTTTTTAAAGGATCATCTACTAAGGTGGGCACCTCGAAGCTGTGAGATGCTATTCACTGCCACATCAAGCAAGTTGTATCAAGGCTTGGCTCTTTTAATGATAGAGTTTTTACCGTGTGACTTAGAAATAGCTATCAAATTAAAGGAGGATATAATTCATGAGTGATCAAGGTTTGTCACGACGTTCTTTTCTCAAGTGGTCGGGTTTAGCGGCCACGATACCATTAACCGTGGCGGGATGTGCGACAGCGCCTACATTAACAGAAATGCCAGTAGCCACGAAAACTGGAAGTGTGGAAAAAATTATTCCAACGTGTGGCACGCTGGACTGTGGTGGCAAGTGTAGCGTTAAGGCTCATATTCAGGATGGAGTTCTAACAAGGATTAGTACTCGAACAAATGAGGAAGTGGATACCAAAAACCCTTATATGAAAGCCTGTGTACGCGGGCGGGGTTATCGCAAGTTTCAATATCACCCGGATCGCCTAAAGTATCCCATGAAACGTGTCGGAAAGCGTGGGGAAGGAAAATTTGAACGGATAAGCTGGGAAGAAGCCATTGATACGATTACCAAGGAAACGAAGAGAATAACGGAAAAGTATGGACCAGCATCACGCTTTGTGCAGCAAGGAACAGCGGGGACGAGTGGATCGTTCTGTGCCATGGATTTGGCAGCTAGATTTTTCGCTTCATCCGGAGGATATTTACCTTATTACCATTCTGTTAGTGTCGGAAATACGGTTGCAGCAACTCCGTATACCTTTGGAACTCATAACACAGGAAGTAGCTTAGATAGCCTTGCGGACACCAAACTCGTGATTCTCTGGGGGCATAACCCTGCCGAAACAGTGTTTGGGAATACAAACTATTACTACCAACAAATGAAGAAGAAAGGCTGTAAATTCATAGTGGTTGACCCTAGATACTCAGACACTGCAGTAGCCTATGCGGATGAGTGGATTCCTATTCTACCCACCACAGATAATGCGATGATGGATGCCATGGCTTACGTAATTGTGGAGGAAAATCTACACAACAAGAAGTTCCTCGATACTTACGTACTGGGCTTTGATGAGGAACACATGCCAGAGGGTGTACCTGCTGGGGAGTCCTTAATTTCTTATTTGCTAGGAACAAAGGATGGTATACCGAAAACTCCAGAGTGGGCAGAAGAAATCTGTAAAGTACCTGCGAATACAATCAGACGACTTGCTCGTGAATATGCCACGACCAAACCCGCTGCCCTTATTCAGGGTTGGGGACCACAACGCCATGCTTGTGGAGAAAGAACGGCACGTGGAGCGACGGTACTCACAAGTATTACGGGTAATGTTGGAGTCATGGGTGGTTGGGCTGGTGGTTACGGTGGGATTCCACGCAAATTCCCCGCCTCTACCCCCATTCCAGACAACCCGGTTAAGGCGTCCATTTCAATCATGAACTGGGTGGATGCAATTACAAACCCACAAGGGATTACAGAAAAGGATGGTCTCAAAGGGGTTAGCAAATTGGAAACTGGGATCAAGCTAATCTTTAATTTTGCTGGAAACAACCTTGTAAATCAACACCCAAATATTAATAAATCTGCTCAAGCCCTAGTCGACGAGAAGCTCGTTGAATTCATCGTTGTTAGTGATCTTTACCTTACCCCGAGTGCTAAATATGCTGATATCCTATTACCAAGTACCACTTTTTTTGAACGATGGGATTTAGGCCAATCGTATGCTTCTGGAGACTATTTCATACTTTCGGAAAAAGTGGTTCAGAACTACTATGAATCAAAATTTGAATATGATTGGCTTGCTGAGGTTGCCAAGAAGTTGGGTTTTGGAGATAAGTTCACGGAAGGGCGGGACAATGAAGGTTGGATCAAGTTTCTTCTTGATGAAACTAGGAAAGCTGAACCAGAAACTCCCTCTTGGGAAGAACTTCTGAAGGAACGTTTCTACGGATGGAAATACGATGGTCCGCGCGTAACATTCAAAGCAGAGATTGAAGATCCTGCTAACAATAAATTCAAGACACCTTCCGGCAAAATTGAGATCTTCTCTAAACGTCTTTATGATATGAAGAACGATGAGATTCCAGCGATTCCAAAGTATGTCCCTACGTGGGAAGGGCCACAAGATGAGCTTATCAAAAAGTATCCGCTCCAATTGATAGGGTGGAAGGGCAAAAACCGGGATAACTCTACCTTAGCAAATCATCCTTGGATGAATGAAGTACGTGGTCAAATTTTGTGGATGAATCCGATTGATGCGGAGAAACGCAATATTAAAAATGGGGACAAGATTAAAGTCCATAATGATCGAGGAATTATGATGATTCCAGTAGAAGTCACGTCTCGAATTATACCTGGTGTCGTTGCAGCACCCTCAGGTGCTTGGTGGACTCCAGATGCAAAGGGTGTCGATCAAGGGGGCTGCATTAACGTGCTGACAACAGATCGCAAAACAGCCTTAGCTCATGGTAACGCGCATCATACCAGTCTTGTTGAAGTGTCAAAATCATAAAAGAAAGGAGATAGTGCTATGGGTAAACAATTGGGGTTTTATATTGATCAAAGACGGTGCAGTGGTTGTAAAGCTTGTCAGGTCGCTTGTAAGGATAAAAATGGTCTGGAAGTCGGAAGACTCTTTCGTCATGTCAGTGAAACGAAGGGCGGTTCGTTCGTACCTTCTGGAAAAGCCTATTCGCAAAATGTATTTGCGTATTATACCTCGATTGCTTGTAACCATTGTGAAGATCCAAAGTGCGTAACGAACTGTCCAAGCGGTGCGATGAATAAACGCGTTGAAGATGGGATCGTGGTGGTTGATGAGTCGAAGTGTATCGGTTGCCGTTATTGTACATGGGCCTGCCCCTATGGAGCGCCTCAATATAATGCGTCCATAGGAAAAATGACAAAATGTGACTTCTGCTTTGACTTAATAGCTAAAGGAGAAGAGCCGGCCTGTGTAGCAGCTTGTCCCCTACAAGTCATTGAATACGGTCCGATTGACGAATTGAGGGAAAAGTACGGGAGCCTAGCAGACGTCAAGGGCCTACCTGATTCGAGTGTGACGAAACCGAACCTGGTCATTAATCCGCATATCGGTGCGCAAAAATAAGAAAGGAGGGCCTGATCGATGAACGAATGGCCATTATTAATCTTTACGCTTGTTTTACAAGCCGCGATCGGTGGTTGTATTGCCTTGAGAATCTACGCCTCCCGTTTATCAAAGGTCATGAACGAGGATGAGGTCTATAAATTATTGAAACCAGCATTAATTGCGTTGGGTATCATGGCAGTGCTGGGATTATTAGCTTCGCTTTTACACTTAGGATCCCCTCTCAGTGCGCCAAAGGCTATCTTGAATATTGGGTCGTCTTGGTTAAGTCGTGAAATCTTAGTGACGGGCCTCTTCATACTCATGATGCTTCTGACTGTATTTTCTTCTACAAAGAATCAAAAGATAAATATTACCTTGCTGTCGGTCTCAGCTCTCGTCGGTGTTGCTGATGTTTATGCCATGGCTTTCATTTATATCAGTACCATCATTGCACAGTGGACTCCAGAGAATACTTTAGTGACGTTTTATGGGACCACGTTAATTCTAGGGCCAGTTATCATGAGTACACTGATAGTGCCTAATCTCAAAGAAGAAAAAGCCATTAAATCAGTGATGACTCCCACGATTCTGCTGATAGTTGCAAGCTTAGTAATTCAATTGGTCGTGTTTACCGTGAGTAGCCCTGCAGTATCCTCAATTGTGGTCGACTTAATTCGATGGATTCTTGCGGTCTTGGGTGTTGCAACAGTTGTCCATGCTTTGTGGCAAAGTGCTAAGGAAGATGGTAAGATAAATGCCTCCTTGCTCTATTTATCCTTTGCATTCATTTTAATCAGCGAGTTAATTGGACGGTATCTCTTTTATACAATATAATTGAAGAAATATACTTAAAGGGGACGATAGGGAACCCAGTTCATGGTGCGCCCCTGGGGTAAAGTCTTGATAAAACATGGGATAGGCACTAGGTCTATCCCATGTTTGGCCGCAGGGATTTTGACTTTAATATCATCTCTATTTTATAAAAGTGATAAAGGATTTCTTCAATCGTTTAACAAGTTGAATTGGACGAGCATGGCACTTGGGGTAGCGATTGTTGGTCTTAAATTGGTATGGGGCCACACCGAAATATTCACAAACACCATATGTTTAAGTGCGCGGTTGAATTACGGTGATTTTGAGGTGAAATATTAAAATGGAAATGTTTTATTGGAGGTATAAAATTTATACCTCCAATAAATATAACACCCTATTTCCATTCCTTTCAATGTGATTCTAATTTGTGGAAGTAACTTGTGGTATATTATAAATATATAATTACTAAAGAGCTGATAAGTAGTGAGAAACAATGACTTTGATAATAAATATTCGCATTAACACGCTTGAGAGATGTCATTTATTGTAGTAGTGTTTTATTTTATTTTATCTCTTGAGGAAGATTATTATTATTGGAGGTTTAGGATGATGAAACTAGCCACCGCGCGTAAAGATGAAAGAATAAGGATGGAAAATAAAGCACTTGAAATAGAAAACCAATTATTGAGAGCAATAATTGACAATATTCATGAAGCAGTATGTGTAACAAATGAAAGAGATGAAATAATAGTATACAATCGTGAATCAGAAAGAATTGATGGGCTGAGTAGAAAAGATGTGTTAGGAAAAAAGGAACATGAAGTGTATGGTTCCTCAGATTATCTTTTTGCAGAAGAGGTAACTAATAAAGTAAGAGAAACTGGTAAAGCAGTAATTGAACAGCTGTATCACTATTCGTTACCTGATGGCAAAAAAGTTAGTATAATATTTAGTTCATTTCCATTTTATTACAATAACCAATTAACCGCTATTTATAATATATTTAGAAATATGAACCAAATTAGTGAGTTTATAGCGATAACTTTAGAAATACAAAAGAAACTATTGAGGAAGGAAAACAATACACTAATTGGAGCTAGGTATCTTCTTGACGATATTATTGGGGTCAGTGATAATGTGAAAGAAACGGTCTCTTTGGCGAGAAAAGTTGCTACTCATGATTCTCCAGTTTTTATTGTTGGAGAAACTGGAACTGGAAAAGAGCTTTTTGCACATGGGATTCATAACGCCAGTTTGTATTGCAAAGGGCCTTTTATTCCTATTAACTGTGCAGCTATTCCAGAAACTTTACTTGAAAGTATGCTTTTTGGCACAGTGAAGGGTGCTTTTACCGGAGCTGTTGAAATTCCAGGTTTATTTGAACAGGCAGAAGATGGGACTATTTTCTTCGATGAAATAAATTCTATGCCATATTATCTTCAGGCTAAGTTATTAAGAGTTCTCCAAGATAAAGTGGTACGCAGGATAGGAAGTAAAACAGAAACTCCAGTCAATTGTAGGATTATCAGTGCTTCTAATGTAGATCCTTTGATTTCAGTCAGGGAGAATACGATACGTCTAGATTTATTTTTCCGTTTGGCAATCGTTACCATAAATATTCCAGCACTTCGCGAAAGAAAAATAGACATAAGTGTGCTTGCTAAGCATTTCATTGATAAATACAATTCTAGATTCGGTTTATTTATTAACCATATAGAAGATGAGGTGATTAATCTTTTTAACGATTATAACTGGCCTGGAAACATTAGAGAACTGGAAAATGTCATTGAAAGCGCCATGAATTTTGCTGATAAAGATGATAAAGACTTTAAAGAAGGACTTTTACCTAAACATTTTAGAGAAAAATTGGACTTCACGAACTCCATGAAAAATTATCCAAACATTACAATCGCTAAAAGCACACTTAAGAATGCTTTAAAAGAATTCGAAAAACATATGATTGAAGATGCTCTTCGAAAAAATAGTGGAAATATCACTAGAACGGCCGCAAGTTTAGGTTTATTGAGACAAAATTTGCATTATAGAATTAGAAGGTACGGAATTATAATCTAATATCTCCATTTAGCGGCTAATTCTATGAACAATAATAGTTCATGAACTATTATTGCTAACCACTAGAGGATACTGTTTGTTAGCATATTACCTGAACTATTATTGTTCAGTTAATATGCTTTTGTTAATTCAGTGTGAGCTCAGAAAGGCTTTATAAGCGTACATATAATTTTTGATAGTATGGCATCAATATCGCATTATCTATAACTAAGCGTTAATAACGCAGAACAAATGGGAATAACATCAATTCTTAAAGAAAGAAGGTGGAGTGGGCTTATCTCATGACGCCGAACTATGATTAGTATACAATTTATTAGGCTGCTGATTTTGCATTGAAAAATTAAGGAGGATCTTTCATGAAAGATATGTATAAGCTCCATTCCTATGAATTACCTACTGTAATGAAACATGGTATTGGGGCTATTAACGCTCTTGCTGAAGAATTGAACAAACTATCAATTCAGTAAACGGATCCCTCCATTAGTTGCGATCCCTACGACGGCAGGAACTGGTAGTGAAGTAACCTTATGGGCCGTAATAACAGACGAAGAAAGAAAATACAAGTTTAATGTGGGTGGCCCAGAAATAGCTGCTCATTTGGCCTTAATTGACCCACAATTACATTTGTCACTACCGGCGCATGTCACAGCAGGGACTGGTATGGATGCTCTCTGTCACGCCATAGAATGCTACACCTGTGCCTATGCACAACCGATAACCGATACATTTGCTCTCCAAGCAATTGAGCTAGCAGGTAAATATCTAAGGAGAGCTGTGGCATATGGTCAAGATATAGAAGCACGTTATTATATGGCCATGAGTTCCATGCTGGCAGGTCTAACCTACGGAGTTGAGAGTGCTGGAGCAGTACATGCTTTAACTCAAACTCTAGGCGGAATTTATCCTGTAGCACATGGAACTGCAGTTGCCGCAACGCTGGTTCCAGTTATGGAATATAATTGGATGGGAGAAGCAGCAAAATATAAACGAATTGCTGAGGCATTGGGGGAAGATGTGCGCGGTTTTTCTGATCGAGATGGCGCCCTAGCTGCAGTTGAGGCAGTAAAGCGGCTTGCTAGTGATATTGGGATACCTAATCTTGCACAAATGGGTATTAAAGAAGAAGATATACCTAAGCTGGCACAGGAAGCCTTTAATGATCCTCAAACCATTGGGAATCCGAGAGATTTAACTCTTCAATCATATGTGAATATATATAAACGCTCATTTACGATAAAATATGGTTTTTAAGGTCTATAGAAAGGGAGGTTATGGTATGTCGGTTGTTGAAATAATAAAGACAATTCCCGAATTGGAAGCAGAACGGTTTGAAAGATTAGATGTAAACTTGAAAGAAGCAAAGATAGATTTGTTAGTATGCCGCTTGCCTGAAAATATTTTATATTTAACGGGACTCTGGCCAAATGCAGGTCTTTGTTGGGTATTATATCGTAGTATAGATGGGAAAAGTGTGATTGTAAACCCAGGAGATGAGACTAAAGCATTTCAACACTCGTGGATAGATGGAATTGCGGAATATACTATGGGAGATCTGCTTAGTTTGACTCCTATTAATGAAAGAGTTGTGGAATCTCTATCTGAAGCAATTAATTATCTAGGAGGAGGTTTCAAAAGAATTGGTTGGGAACGTGGATTCGATTTGGCAGCTACCTGTCACTGGCAAGGTGAGTTCCGATTACCAACTGAAACTGAATCAATTCTAAGAAAGATCCTTCCAGAAGTAGAATATATTGATGCCGCATCAATAATTTGCGCAAGCAGACGGCAAAAAACTCCTGCGCAAATACAGGGCATTCGCATTGTCAATGAAATTGCTGTACAAGGATTGAATGCAGCTAAAGAAATGATACGTCCAGGAATTAGGGAAATAGATGTTCAAATTTCAGTTGAATCGGCGATTGCTTCATTTGGTACAGGCTATAAAAATGTTGGTAGAGTAAGAGCCTATGCTGGAGTAATGTCTGGACCAAGATCTTATATGGGTGATTATAGCTATAATTTCACGGGAGATAGAATTATTCAGGGTGGAGATCAGGTTCTTATCGAATTAGTTGTTTGTGCCGAAGGTTATTGGGCAGATCTAACCAGAACGTTTGTTGCTGGTCAAGTAACAGATAAACAACGCGAAGTCTATGGTTTAATCAAGAAGGCATACTATGAAGCAGTTAAAGCATTAAAGCCGGGGGTTAGGCAGACGGATGTGGATAAGGCAGCTAGAAAAGTATTTGAGGAAGCGGGATATGGAGATTACCATACTTATGAGATTGGACATGGATGCGGCTTAAATTACCATGAGGATTATCGACTACATCCTGCGTCGAATGATTTAGTTAGAATTGGAGATACGTATACTATTGAACCAGGCCTATATATACCGGATTTTGGTGGAATGAGAATCGAAGATAATTACCTTGTAACGGAAACAGGTTGTGAAAATCTGACGCCATTTAGCATTGATATAATCTAGAGCTGTTATGTAAGAGCTGAATCAGGAGAGAATTTAAAATACATTCAGTATCGGAATATTCAAGTGTTTTCTAAACCGACTAAATGGCAAATCCGCGCACCTTGGTCACAATATTCTCATATAGCTCTTTTAACGTGACAGGGTGTATGAATTTATTTCTTGTTCTCGTGGAGGATATGAGAGGGAAATGTGGAAAGTATTAGTGTCGAATAATCTGGTGTGGGTATGAATACGGGGTACTTCAATTAGAGATAAACTTTTGAAACTATTCGTTCGTCTTGCAGATGATTATGGCAAAAAAACGCCGTCGGAAAAGATAATTGAATTAAATATTACCCAACAGGATATTGCTGATATGATTGGAGCATCCCGAGTAATGGTTGTGCAAACATTGAAAGAGTTACTAAAAATTGGGATGATCGGAAAATGCGGCAAGTATTACACTTTGCGGACTGATTCCTGTATGAATGACATTATTTGATTAATGATAAATATCTAACAGACAAACCCCACTGAATTTAGTATGATTGAAAAAAGCTTAGGAGGGGTGTTCATGGCAGATATTATTGGAATAGGGTCCGGAAGAAAGAATAAAGTAGTTGAATCGGTAGTTCGGCAAGTTCTAGAAGGGACAGGAAAATCGTTTGAATTTGTGTCCCTAGCTGGAAAGCTAATAAGACCTTGTGAAGGCTGTAATGGCTGCGTTAAAACTAATCGTTGTGTCCTTAAAGATGACTTTGAACCTATTCTCAAGAAAGTCCAGGAAGCACGAGGCCTAGTATTTGGTGCCCCAGTATATTGGGGCCATATGAATTCAAAAGCCCTGGCTTTCTGGGAGAGGCTATGTTACTCTGGTCGCCACAATTCTTTCTTTCCTATGGCCAGTAAACCTGCCGCAGTTGTCGCGGTAGATGGCAACGGCGATGGACAGTTTGTATTCAAAGATATGAAAATCTATTTTGAAGATGCAAAGATCAACCTTGTAGGGGAAATTGCAGCACAAGGTGAGTATGGATGTTTTACTTGCGGTTATGGAAACTACTGCCCAGTTGGTGGCTTGATCGAATACTTCCCCCTGGGAACAGAGATCACTTCTGAGAGAATACCATCAATATCAAATCAGCACCCGGAAAATTGTGACTTAGAGCCTGTAAAAAGGGATATTACTAAGGCGGCACGCGACTTGGGCTCCGTCTTAAGTAAGGTAGTAGATATTTATACAGCCAAAACTAATGTTTCAATAGAGTTGTAGCTTAACTTTAAATGATAAGAGGGAGATGTTAATATGCACTCTCCCCTTTGCTTTTAATTGTCTAGCATTTGTTATATTTCCGTGGCAAGGCAAGGATGCATTGATAGGAAACATGAGAACGAACCAAGCAAAGATCGTTGGGTAAAATATGTAGTTAGTAATAAAACCAACTGGTGTTGCTCGTGGAAACTCTCTCACGGGAAACTCGATTCTACCAAGTTCAACAAGTAGGATACTAGCGGGCCAAGTAAGAGCTTGAAATACTAAAAAACTTACTAATGCCAGTCTAAACTTTTCTTTTGGTATATAAAAAATTGATGCTATCGAAATTGCAGAGACTGAATTCAAGATAAAACGTTCGATTGTCAAAGGTGTGCACTTCCTAAATAGTATTTTATTAGCATGTCGCTGATAAAAAACTATATACTATAATCTAGAAAATTTATAAATGTAGCCATGGGCAGGGCACCCTGGTCACGGCAAAATGATTATATAATATATCCCTTTTAAACGTGACAGGGCAGGTACAGCACTATACTGATACCATTAGTAAAAGAACAGATTGGGATCTGGTAGATATTTATGCAGATGACGGGATCTCAGGAACGACTACAACAAAGAGAACTGAATTCCTAAGAATGATTAATGAGTGTATGGCTGGTAAAATAGATATGATTATTACAAAGTCGATCTCAAGATTTGCTCGAAATACTGAGGACTGCCTACATTTTGTAAGGAAGCTAAAAGACAAAGGAATCGCCGTATATTTTGAAACGGAAAATATTGACACACTTGGTTCTGGTGGTGAACTATTGCTGACCATTCTTAGCGGGATGGCGCAACGCACGCATCCTGCCTTACCGCACGTTAGAGGGCAAAATAGACGGTGTGGTCATCACCTTTGTAAATATCACGGATTCCAAAGTGTTGGAGGCAGAGCTACGCAAAACGAAATTGGCTTTGGAACAACGCATTGTTGATCAAGGCGAAGAACTGGTGCAAGTAAATGACAGGTTGCTGGATGAAGTGCGCCTTGGTTTTAGGGAAGTTGCTGCTAGTAAAGATCCGAAGCGTAGTGAGTCGTAGTTAGATGTTTCTTCACTCAATGTATACGTAAAAGTTAGTTTGCTGATACTAACATAAGTATTTACCATTGAGGGGTGAAGGAATTGGATCTAATCTCAATATTTAAAAAAGTTAAGGGTGAAAATGAGCGTATCGATGTCCAGGAGGCATTCAATATATATAGCCAGTTAAGAGCGAGATATGTTAGTACTCAAACAGTTCAACTATTAAAAACTTTGTTCATGACGTAGTTTGGGAAATAATCCCAGACTGATTTATGAAAAATTTTGATCGGCAAAATCCTTGAAGAATTAGGAGAAACATTTCGTATTGCAATGCCTGGCCGGCCTCCGCTGGACATTAAGTTCACCACCAGCGTTAATGATATTACGTATGATTATATCTATAAAAAAATCTACCATGACATGGTTGCACAGCTGATGTCTCTGATACATGCAGTTCGTTCATCCAGCACGAATGAATATTTAAGAAATATTATAATAAAAGATTTAACAACTCATTTTGCGGATTTTGATACCCTTTATAAGTTTGGTAAGTTGAAAGGCTTGGAAGAGCCGTATCCTGTTTAAAAGACAGCTATCCCTCATCAGGAAGAACAGCTTGCCACCAAGAGACTTTTTATCAATGCTCTGGTTAACAGTACCCATTTCTTCTTCCATTTTGAAGAACGCCTTGATTATTCTGTTGTGGTCTGCGGGACGATCAAGAAACCTCTCGTCCTACTCATTCGGGTCTCATCGGGGTGGGGGCCTTTTACATTTCTCATAGCTCCCATTATAAGTCTTCACATATTCGCCACACAAAGGTCACAGAACGGTCACAAGGTTATTATAATATGTAGAAACAACTTGTATATGCAAAGAGAAGTTGTTAGCGATACTGGGGATTTTTGAGGATATGGGACAAATTACCAGTAACCTCGGAGAGACTTCAGATTTTTCCAGCAAGTAGAACTTGCTGAGCAACCTTAATAAAGGAAGGATGATGAAACATGTTATGGACAATTGCTGTTATTCTCGGGATATTATGGCTTCTTGGTATGGTCACTTCGTATACTGCGGGCGGATTAATTCATATCCTTCTCGTAATTGCTTTAATTGTAGTGGTGGTAAACTTAATTTCAGG
>MCHG01000091.1_pt1 | contig 58141 bp, 63 predicted proteins | sample 787351 | NCBI WGS metagenome assembly MCHG01 (sample SAMN05430296, study PRJNA330682) | permafrost metagenome | biome: Cold desert; feature: permafrost; material: soil; isolation source: enrichment culture inoculated with soil incubated with H2/CO2 at 20 degrees... ... | reverse complement strand
TGAAACGCCGTATACCGAACGGTACGTACGGTGTTGTGAGAGGGGCGAAACATTTTAATTGTTAGCCTCTACTCGATGATTGCTCGGGTAGTTTGTTGGAGAAAGGTAGTGGGTTTGTGGCTTTTTTTAGTTTGTGGGCCTTTGTTTTTTTGAGTGTATGTGTAAACAATTTTGTATCTCTATTAAACATGCTCTTAATAAGAGAACTAGAATTTGCCGACTGTCATCCTGAGCGTAACGCAGTGGAGTGTTGCTGTATCCCGTTTATCGGGGAAGGATCGCCTTGATAGTAGTAGTCACACAGTCATAGTCCGTTAGCAAAATGGAAAATTAAAGGGTCGCTAATGCTTCCACTTCTCATTTCTAAAACTTTACATTTTACACTTTTAACTGTACACTACTAGATATTTTCTTTAAAATATTTAGTGGTCAGTTCAGTTCCTTGTCATTGTTTGATATAATGGGAATCAACAATCATAGTATCCATCAGAGAGGAAGATAAAATATGGAAATATATATAGATCATCAAATTCTAAAATTTGAGTATGATTCTAAAAATATAGAAGTAATATTTAACGCCATAAATTCTCAATTAGACAGAACAGGATTATGCATTAGTCATTTAATCCTAGATGATATAACTGTACAAGATGATTTGCTTAATCACATATCTGACAATATAAATACTATACAAAAGATAGAAGTAATCACACAAACCCTAAACCAGGGAATTGCCCGATCTCTTAGATCAACAAATGAACATATCACCCAAACAATCTCATCAATTAATGAACTAGCAAAAGAATTCTACGAAAAGCCTAGTGATGAATCATGGCTAGAGTTGATTGATTTGTTAGAAACCCTAGAATGGATAATTCACACACCCACCCAGCTGAACTCAATAATAACGAAAGATCACACACTAAGTCGGTACGGAGCATGGAGACAATTTACTTATCTCGTATCTAGCTTAGAAGATATAGTTCCTAAGCTTGAAGAAGGTATTAATAAGGAAGAGAATCAAGTAGCGGGAGATGTGTTGTTAAATGAAGTGATTCCTTTGTTTAAAAAAGTAAAGGTGCAAATGGATTATTTGGAAAATTATATGATAATTTGTATATAAGTGAAAATGTAGAGGTTTAAACGAAGTGTAAAGCACGAAAAAGTGTAAAGTTAGAAGTGTAAAGTTGATGATGATTCGGAGTAGCCTAAAATATTTTATTTGACGCTGGGGTAGTGAGTTGGAGAAAGTTGGAGTTCTCAAGGCTGTTCAAGGTATGAATTAATATTAATATACTCGCCATCATATATACCGAACCCGTAGGGGCTCTGCTCCACCCGCTGGTACTGCGAACACCTTCGAGCTTACATAAAAATAGAAAAATACCGGTAGGGGCGCACTGTGTGCGCCCTTTTTTGATATTCTCATTGGCATCCAATACCGCCATAATTCAATACTATAACGGATAAAGGGAACTGCTCTCATATAGCTTATCGGAATAATATATATTATATAATGTTAAAATAATTTATGTTATTCCGGATTAGTGATATACTATTTTTAATGATGTATGTAAATGGAGGTACTTTATATGGAATATATCAAGGTGAAACAGGCTGCTAAACAGTGGGGAATTTCTGAACGCCGCGTTCGTGTGCTCTGCGAACAAGGAAAAATTGAAGGTGTTATAAAAGAAGGACGATCATATCTGATTCCCTACGATGCGATGAAACCTGCAGACGGCAGGCGATTAAAAGGAAAGATCATTTCATCAGAATATGCCACTTTATTTGACCATATTGACTCATTAAAAGAAGAATTGAATAAAAGGCGACCGTTGACAATAGGCGAAATAAAACGATTACAGGAAGAATTTCTTGTTGAATTCACTTACAACTCTAATGCAATTGAGGGGAATACTCTTACGCTCCAGGAAACAGCTATGGTATTAGAAGGTATTACCATTGATAAAAAGCCGTTAAAAGATCATCTAGAAGCAGTCGGACATCGTGATGCATTCTTTTATGTTCATCAGCTTGTCACGAATAAAGAGTTGTTCTCAGAAAAGGTCATAAAAGAGATCCACTCTTTAGTGCTGATGGATAGGCCTCAAGATAAAGGAGTTTACCGCCGTATTCCTGTAAGGATTATGGGGGCATTTCATGAGCCACCGCAACCTTATCTTGTTCCAATTCAGATGGAACAACTTGTATCGGAAGTTGAAGAAACAAAACTGCATCCTATAGAGACAGTAGCATTGTTTCATTTGAAATTTGAAGGCGTTCATCCATTTATTGACGGGAATGGGCGTACTGGTAGACTTATTTTGAATTTTACACTAATGCAGGATGGTTATCTACCAATCAATGTAAAGTTTGCAGATCGGAAGCGTTACTATGAGTGTTTTGATAGTTATTATAAAGATGGTACTGCAGAGCCAATGGTAAAGATGATCGCAGAGTATGAGGAAGAACAGTTATCGATGTATTTAAATTTAATTCAAATTAAAGATGTAGACTTGAATACTTGACTTTTTTATAGTGATTTATGATTAAGTAAAAGCGATATTTTCACTTCACCATATCTACCAAACCGTAGGGGTGGGGTTCTACTCCACCCCAGACTGTCCGAAAACTAGAATATTTTTATAGGTTTTATGCAGCGAATTGTATAGCAGAGCAAAGTGTAAAACTTCTAAAAAACACACGGCGATCGCATGAAAAAACAAAAGAAAGTAATATGTAGTAAATAGACTACATGATGAGCTTAGGTGTATTTTTAAAACAAACGCAAACACGCTCACGCCAACACGGATGGAAAGCGTTACGCTGTCGCGGGTAATCAATACTAGTATAGTTTCTAAAGCTTATAGTACTGTTTCATCCATGATGATTTTTGAGTGAACCTAAATTTTCGAAACTCGCTGACGCTCAAACAGTCGATAAATTCTTAACGGTTCTCTTTTCCTTCTTTTGAATTAAGCGAAGCTAATCGTTTGCTAATGTTTTAAAAATACGCTATATAATTATCTACTTTGACCTAAAATTTTAAAAAAAATGGGTTCGTCGAACCCTTAATGATAAGACAAAGATAGGATAATGCGTCTCCAGGATATTCAATTTTCATAGCAAAGACTATAATAACCCTTCGTGAGATTACCGGAAGGTATCTGGGGACGGTGACTTCTTACTCCATTATTTACCAATAGTTTTTGATACCTAGGGAACGCATTTGAACTTTTAGTAGTTAAGATACATTTTATATCCAAATTAGAATCGTAAATTGGTGAGTTTTAAGTGTAAATCAATATCAGAGACCCTGTTTGCCTTAATGGTTAATTATCAATAGATTTATTCTGTGTCGAGTGATAAAATTGAGTCAGGTGATGTTTGGCATCTGACTTATATCCTGCATTCCCGAAACTACTGTAACGAGGTTGGTGGTGAAATGCCTATCTTCTCGTAAAGCGCCGTTTGACGTTTAGTCACTTCTCCCATGCGGATCTGAGCACCTGGTTGTTCAAAACACTCAATGATATCAAACTCATCAAGAAGTCCTTGCATTGTATATTTTTAAAATAAATCATGATCCTGCATACTCTTTTTTAAATAAGAAAGAAATATTAATGCAATGAATTCTATAAATAGTTTACCGTCAAGACTTGCATCAGAAGAAACTGATAAGCGACGTAAGTTTAATCGTTCTTTAAGGTTACCAAATGCTTTTTCAACAAGATCCTTGTTACGATAAATTTCAAGTGCTTCAATAGGATCTTTAATTTCATTGCTAATGAGAGCAAAGTATCCATAATTTAGCTTAGCTTCATCCATTGATTTTTGTTTGGCAATTGCTTTTGTACCGCGAACTGGCGTAGTTTTGATATCAAAGTACTTGGCATAAAGTTTTTCGTTTTCAGGATTTCTTTTGCCACTTTCAATTTCTGCTTGAAGTGTACTAAGACGTGAATTGAGCTCTTTTTCATCTTCCATCGCTTTCTCGCTATTGAAGTAAAGGTGTAAATACATGCGACGTTCGCCTTTGAGTTTGTCACCCTTATAGGGTCTGCTTTGTGTATATGACCAATCGATCTTTTCAGTATAAGTATAAAGTTCGTATTTCTGACTGTAGTTTGTCCACGACCGTAAGGTATCTCGCACTTTATCTAGTTCAGTTTTTACAAATTTCAAAGACAGCTTTGTCGCTATCAGAAACTTAAGATGGTTCTGATACAGAGCATTAATATTATCTTCACTATAGAAGCCGCGATCCATTACTAACTTGATTTTCTTGTATTCTAAAAAATCCATATCTGCAATAAGGTTCTTAACGGTTTTTACATCTGTTATATTACCTGGCAACTTTCTGTAATAAAAGGGAAGATTAGACTGTTCTCCAAACAGCAGTACAAGATTAATCTGTGGGAGATGGTCGTCTTCTTTATTGACACTATAGCGTACTTGCTTTAAACACTGAGAATAGCTTGATATAGAAGTCGTATCGTACGCCCAGTACTCTTTTTCAGAACGTCTTTTCCCTTGTAATCGAAAGAAGGTATAACGCTCTTCTTCAGTAATGGATGCAAATAACTCACTACTTCTTTGAGAGGGAATGTTTTTACCATAAGGATGCTTGTGAATTGCTGCCCACTGCGAAAAACGACTTAGTGGACTTTTGTCCTCAAGGATCAAATAGTAGGCTATTGAAAGTATTCTCTTATATGTATCAGGAAAACACTTCTTGAGGTCATCAATAATGCCAAGTTTGTCACCTATAGCATCAAAGAGATATGTTGCACCATAAAAACTACGGGATAAATGTATGGTTGGAACTGGCCCACGCTTTTTAGTCTCCACAACTTCTGATATTGCTTTCTTTCTAGTAGGGACAATTTCACCATTTTCAGGATCTACTCTACCAATGAGTGTACGCTTAGCCCGGGATTGTTTCTTCTCTTTGTCCCAGTGAGAAATAGATCGGTAAGCATAAGTAATTCCCGTTCTCTTATCTGTTTGATATACAATTGCAGCCATATGCGTATCCCCTTTTCATCGTTATGTTTATAATGCCACATAACGATAGAAAAAGCAACAAAAAAGGTAAAAAGCCCTTATGTTTCAACGGTTGTATAGATTTTATCGTTACAGATTATCGGGAATGCAGGTTATATACAAGAAATTATTTTACGACAATATAGTTTGTTATGTCGGTACAAAGGATTAAAAGCGGGAAGGAATATTGGGATGAATATTTTAGTTATTGGTAATGGATTTGATTTGGCGCATGACTTGCCGACTATGTATAAGGATTTTTTAAAGTTTGTCGAACAAATTTGTAGGATTAAAACCTTTAGGGGAGATGTCAACAAGTTTGAAGCAAAGATGGAAGAGTCTAAATATGACAAGTTTAACGAGTTGAATAAGGATGTAGCAAATTATATTGATGCAATAATTCGAGATAAGGGAACTCCCAACAAAAATATTTCGGTAATTTATCAGCAAAAAAAGAATCCTATTATTTGTGAAATAATTAAATTGTCAGAAAAAAATGTATGGATAGAATGGTTTAAAGAATCTGATACCTTAGTAAATGAGGGCTGGATTGATTTTGAATCTGAGATTTCAAATGTAATTCAACAAATAGAAGTTGTTCAAGATGCATTAATTACTAAAATTATAGAGATAGAGACAATAAAAGAAAAATATACGAAAGGGATCAACTTTCTAGAGAAATTAGAAAAGAATATCAAAAACAAACGAGGGACTGAGAGTTTACAATATGTATATAGAAAGCTGAGTGATTTGAAAGAGTCTGATTTTAGAGAATACAAAACTGAAATGATCAGTGATTTAAATGATTTAATTCGTTGCCTAGAGCTGTATCTTGAAAATTGTATTAAGAATATCGATAAATCAGTACTATCTCCAGATATATTTGAGTTAAAAGTTGATAAGGTACTAAGCTTTAACTATACAAATACTTACGAAAGATTATACTCATGTAAAAATAGATTTGCCGAGTATGATTATATTCACGGGAAGTCCCAAATTACTGATGATACATTAAATAATATGGTTTTGGGTATTGATGAATATTTGAATGATGATGAACGGAATGTAAATACAAGATTTGTTGAATTTAAAAAGTATTTTCAGAGAATACATAAATCTACAGGATGCATTTACAAGAAGTGGATAGAGAAAATTAGTAAAAGCAATAAGGATGACAATAACATATATATATTTGGACATTCACTTGATATCACGGATAAGGAGGTTTTTAAGGAATTAGTAACTTGTAAAAATATCAAGACGACCATATTTTATAAGGACGCAGATAGATATGGTCAACAAATTGCAAATTTAGTTAAGATATTAGGGCAGGACGAATTAATTTCTATGGTTTACGGAGAAAATAAAAGAATTGAGTTTATAATGCAACGTGATATGATTGATAAATCAAATACGGAGTGGCAAATTTTAAACGATATTTATTCTTTGTGGCATCTTTACAAAATGAATACGCCACAAGCCGAATTACTAATTGAAGGGATAAATAAGAATATTAAAGATAATGTTTTGTCATATTTTCATAACCAGGAAAATGTCATTTCGCTTTATAATGTCTTGATTAACACTATTGGTATCAGTGATTCTCAAAGTGAGCAACTACTTAATATTGCGTATAAGCTTATGAGAAAGGATCAGTTAGAAAAATTTGATGCAAAAGACTGGAATGACTATGATTACACGGGAGAGCATGCATGTAATAGAAAAACATTTCAAATGATTAGTACAATAAATAGTTACAATCAACAAAATACACAAACTATCAAAAGTATATCTGAATTGGACATCATACATCTTGACAAATTATGTAATGAGATTAGAAGCTGTATTATTGATTGGGCTACTTTTAAGCAAATTTTTGACCATTTGTTTTTGATGTTTGATGAAAGTAATAGTGATGTTGATTTAATATGGAAGTGCATTTTTCAATTAGTCGAAAAAGTTGACAATAAAGACTTTTCTACTTTTTTTATGGATAAGTTGAGCGATTCAGAAAAAGATACAATAAAAATAAATCGTTTGAATTATCTAAATGATGTAATTGAAGAAGAAAAAAAATTAGAGGAAATTACGTATCAAAGGAGATAGCTTTGGTGAAACAGCTATATCATGAATGTTTAATTTTTAGTAGTCAATTGTAATATTTTCAAATTTTTCTACCCTAAAAAACTGTCATCTCGACCGCAGTGGAGAGATCTCCCTGATTACTCTAGCGTGTCCCTATTGTTTGAAGGTAATTGGGATATAACGTTTATTTTTCTTTCCGTAACTGATTGCAAATATCCCCAAAACATGTAATAATATAACCAAACGCAAGTTCGGTGGTGATTGCTATGCCAAGAGTGGCAAGAAGAAAAGATCCAGAAACGACCCATCATATTATGTGCAGAAGCATTAGCGAAATAAGACTATTTAAAAATGATAATGTGAAATATCTTGAACTTCTGGCACTATACTGCCAAAAATTCAAATACAACTTCCTATAAACATACTGCTAATTATTTACAATTTTATTATAAGATGTATCTAAATTACTAAAAGTTCAAATGCGTCCCCTAGATGTAGATGGATGTGTGTGTGTTACATCAATAAAACTATATTGAAATAAATAATTGCTATTTCAAGCTACTTTTTAATGTTACTTATAAAAAATGTAGTAACTGCATCTTGTGATAATATAAATATCTATGTTGTCCTCCATGCTGTTGTCTCCGATATGTTTGATAAATGTCTCGCTTCCATCAGCGACCAATTGATTTTTTCGACTCCCCTAACCCCAGTGAAGGTTACAATTAATAAAAAATATATAGGTATACATAGACAATTGTTTTGTAGAGATCCTCTCATATAATACGTCCCAGTTTCATTCCTCAATGGATAGTAACTCTTTAATTGACCTTAATCCAAAGATCTTAAACGAGTACGACTCAAACTTTAATTCAAAAATTTTAGGTAAGCCTAAAATTCACCACAACTTTAACTTTACATTTTTAACTTTACATTTACCCCCCCCGCCCCCTATTATCCAATTAATAATATAAAACTAAAAAACTTCTCCTAAAACTATTAACTAAAAATACATCCCTCCGATAAACATATTAAGAAGCAAATATCGCGATGTTTCTTCAAATAAAATGGCAAGGATGCCAAAAACAAAATTCAAGGAGGAATTACAAATGAGAATCAATACAAATATTGCAGCAATGAACACTTATTCAAAATTATCCAGTGCAAATAATGCAAAAAGCAAATCTTTAGAAAAATTATCTTCAGGTCTTAGAATCAACAAGGCTGGAGACGATGCAGCAGGTCTAGCAATATCAGAAAAAATGAGAGGTCAAATTAGTGGATTAAATCAAGCAGCCAGTAATGCTCAAGATGGTATTTCCTTAGTTCAAACTGCTGAAGGTGCTTTAAGTGAAACTCATTCGATTTTACAAAGAATGAGAGAGTTAGCTGTACAATCATCAAATGACACGAACACAATCGAAGATAGAAAAAACATTCAAGATGAAATGGATAATTTGGGTCAAGAGGTTGATCGAATTAGAGATACGACCCAATTTAATACTAAAGATTTGTTAAATGGTTCAATGGATAAAAGTACAACAGCAGCAGTAAATGTTAATACTAATAGTTCAGTTAAAGGTGCAGCTGGAGCTGATATAGCACTTACTACAGAACTCCTAACAACGTTAACTGATAAGGGTGGAAACAGTCTAGGAATTGAAGCGACTGATGTAATTACTATTTCTTATGTTAAAAATGGTGCAACAATAACTGGAACTGCTGCTGGTTCAGCGACAGTTGCTGCGTTAACAACTGCTGATAGTACTGCAACAACTCTTGGTGCTGGAGGCGCTTTGACTATAGGTGCTACAGCTACAGGTCATGCCGGTGCTATTAATGGTTTAACTATAACAGTTAAAGATGCTAATGGTGTAGTAAAAGAAGGGGCTACAAAAGCTTTATCTAGCTTTTCAGAGACCACTCAAGCGAAAGTAACACATGCAGACGGTCAAGCTAGCTTCCAAATAGGTGCTAACGAAGGACAATCTGTACAATTAGCAGTTAAAGATATGGGAACTAGTGCCCTAGGCATTAAAAACATTAAAGTAGGAAATCAAGGTCAAGCAAATGTAGCAATTAAAGTAATAGATGGTGCAATAGCAAAAGTTTCTTCTGAAAGATCTAAATTAGGTGCAACTCAAAACAGATTAGACCACACAATCAATAACTTAACAACTACATCAGAAAACTTAACAGCTGCAGAATCTCGTATTAGAGACGTGGACATGGCCAAAGAAATGATGAGCTTCACTAAAAACAATATCTTAAGCCAAGCAGCTACTTCAATGTTAGCTCAAGCAAACCAAGCACCTCAAGCAGTACTTCAATTATTACAATAATTAAAATAAAGCCGGCTGGTTTAACGGTCGGCTTTTTACTAAAATTATGATAGGGTGATTTTTATGATCTATATTACAAGACCTATAATAGATGCCTACAAATCAATACCAAAAATCACAGAAAAGCCTTTAGACAATAAGGTAAAGGATCAAAATTATACACCGCGACTGCAAGATGGTTCAAAGACTCAAACGGAAAAGTTTGACTATAATCAAGACGATTTGAAAAGGGCAATAGCGGATACCAATCGTGTTTTATTCGAAGACAACGATCATTTCGAATTCAAAATCCACGAAGGTACTGGACGTATCATGGTAAAGTTAGTGGATAACGAAACAGATGAAGTGATTAAAGAGATACCTCCAGAGAAGATACTTGATTTAGTGGCCAGTATATGGGACTTGGTAGGGATATTGGTGGATGAAAGGGGATGAAATAGATGACAGGTATGAATTTTTTAGGTTCTTATTCTGGAATTGATAAAACGACGATAGATCAACTGATGGCCGCTGAAAAGATGCCTTTAGTACAATTATCTAATAAGAAGATTGATCTTACGGCAAAACAAAATGCTTGGAAGGATGTAAATACAAGATTAAATTCCCTGTTTGAAAAGGTAAAGACATTACAAAACAGCGAAACCTTTACAGCTAAGTCGTCTACCTCTACCAATGATGACATGGTAACTATGACTGCGTCTAAGAATGCACTACCAGGTACATACAAGATAGAAGTACAACAACTGGCAAGTAGCACCAGTGTCATTTCCGGAGAGATTTCTTTAGCAGATGGAGATATTACCAAGGAATTAGGCATAATTGGAGAATTTACAATAAAGAATAATGATTTTAATGTTGTGACTCCAGATATTAATAATGCTAAGATTACCATAGTAGCAGAAGATACATTAAAAACTATAGCTACCAAAATTAATGACGCTACAAAAGATACAGGTATTAATGCTACAATTATTGATAGTCGATTAGTTTTATCGGATGGAAAAACAGGCAATAGAAATATTACTTTGACAGATGGTGATGGAACAATTAATGGGACATTGGGTAAACTTGGATTTTATGATAACTTAGATGGACTTGTAGATGCTACCGAACCAAAAATACAACAAGGAACTAATGCCAAATTTACCATTAATGGAGTTGCAGTAGAGCGAAGCACCAATACAGTATCTGATGCAGTTGAGTTTGTAACCATTAACTTAAATAAAGCGCATACAGCAGGACAGTATGATACGGTAAAGGTTTCTTTAGATACTACAAAATTAACCACCGCTGTTCAAGAATTTGTAGATCAATATAATTCTACTATGACATTTATAGAGGATAAACTGGCAGCAGGAGATTCTAAGGTAGCAGGTAGTCGTGGGGCTTTGGCAGGAGATAGTGGCTTGATGAGATTACATTCATCACTAAGAAATCTTGTCACATCCGAACTATCTAATGGAAATACAGATATTAAGGATATCTCGCAGTTAGGGGTTTCAACTATTGATAAGTTTGGTCAGTTGAAATTTGATTCTACAAAATTAACAGGAGCCTTATCAAAAAATGCTCAAAATGTAATGAACTTTTTTACGAGTAAAGACAGTACGGATAAAGAAATTGGATTTGCACCAAAATTAAAGATTTATGTTGATTCTTTTATTTCTACAAGCAACGGCATTATTAAGGGAAAAACAGACAGTTTCGATCGAACATTAAAGGATCTAACCAAACAAATAACTCGCTTTAATGCGCGGATGGTAAAGAAAGAAGCTTATTACATTAAAATGTATTCCGCACTTGATACTGCTATGATGAAATCGGAGAGCCAAAGTTCATGGTTGCAAGGGCAGATAGAATCTATGAATGGAAGCAGTTAATAGTTAATGTTGAATATTAACTATAATGCAGAATTATAGTTAAAAAATGAAAAGTTACAAGTGTAAATTGTAAAATTGGAGTAGCTTTTAATAAAATAAAAGCTGATTTAAGAAATAAATGGTGTAGAACAATAGGAATGCGGAAATGAAATACAGATATAACAGTATTAATGCAGAATTAAAATGCAAATGGAAATACAAATATAAAGTTTTAGAAAAGAAATGAAAAAGCTTCAAGGAAGCAAAATATAGTAAACCCCATCAGCCGACTCTGATTGTAAAGGAGATAAAAATGAACAACGCATACGCTAATAATGCATACAAAAACAACCAAGTAATGACAGCACCAAAGAAAAAACTTCTGGTCATGCTGTACGATGGAGCAATCAAGAATTTGAAATTGGCTGAAATGTCCATTGGAAATAAAGAGATTGAAAAAACTAATACCTATCTTACCAAGACGCAAAAGATCATTGCAGAGCTTATGTCCACGTTAAACTTTGAAGCAGGTGGAGATGTAGCAAAGAATTTACACCAACTTTATGATTATATGTACCATAAATTAATCCGAGCGAATATAGACAAAGACATTGAAGCTGTTATAGAAGTGAAAAAATTCTTGGAAGAGTTGAGAGAGACATGGGCACAGATTTAAGGATACAGGATTTGGTAGATTCTAGGGTTGAAATTGTAGAGAGACTTTTGGATAGGTTAAGATCTTGGGACGGCGCTATGGAATCGGGAATTAATCTTATTGAAACTAATCAGGAGGATTATGATGAACTTAAACTTGTGGATGAAAGAATAAGAGAATTCACTATATCCACTACTGATGAACAAGAGTACATTGATAATTTGAATGCACTTGCAAGGGAACAAAATAAATTATCTCAAGGATTAAGAAGGGGACAAGAGGATTTGTTACAGGGAATGAAAGAACTGAATAAAAAAAGTAAAGTGATTAATAGTTATATTTCAGTTCAGCGGGGGACTGTGTTTGTGGATAAGGATGTTTGATGAAGGGGATAGGGGAAAGTTGGAAAACTAAATTTTTTTTTCAGCATGAACCCAGTTGGAGTGGAAAAAAATGCAGAATGTAAAATTTAAAAGCTAAAAGCTAAAACTAAACCAACAGCTAAACCAACAAACCCAATCAACCCATTAATCCAATAGTAAATCACCAATAAAATGTTATTAAACTAACGTTATTTTTTTTGTTGTTAATTGTCGGAATGTGTGATAATATGAAATTTATCAGAGAGAGTTAAATCTTGTTACAAAGAATGAAAAATTGTTACAAATTAGTTGAAAGTTATACTTATAAAGTATAGATGCTGTTCGATGAAAAAAGCAAACTTATTGAAAAGTAAGGACGCAAAGCTATAGGGCCTTATCCTATTTTGGAGAGGTAGCCAGTTACCGAAAATAGAATAGTTTTTTTTGTACAAAAATTTATAATATATGTAAAATATGTTAAAGTTTGAATTTTAGTAAAATCATCATTGATAGTCCAAAATAAAACAGTAGAAGGTATGAATATGAGCGATTTTAGTTATGATTTAATCAAAAAAGGATTGGATGTTTCCTCATTACGTCAAAAAACTACATCTAGCAATATAGCAAATCTTAATACGCCAAATTACAAGGTGAATAAAGTTGAATTTGAAGAATTACTCTCACAAGCTACAAATAAAATAAATATGAAAAAAACTAACCCAATGCATTATGGCGTGGGTGGTGCAGACGATATAGAACCAGTGGTAGAAAAAAGAACTTCAACTTCTCTTAATGACAACGGTAACAATGTAGATGTTGATCTTGAGATGACGCAATTAGCAGCCAATGAAATTTATTATAATGTGTTGATCCAGCAGTTGAATGCGAGATTGGGCAACCTCAATTATGTCATTAATAAGTGAAAAATGTAAAGTGAAAAATGTAAAGTTGTTGTGTTGCCTAGGGCCACTCTTTTGGGTCAGTGATGGTGACGGAATATGTAATTTATGCTAATAGAGAAATGGTGACGTTTCTGGTTATTGTTTTCAAATTAGTGCTTAATGCTTTTATCATAAAGCTGAAGGCGTAACGCTTATCGCTTAAAAATTAACTCACAATCCAATACATAGAATTGAAAAGAGAAACGAGATGTTTACACTACGCTTTTCTCTTAAAATCACAACTCGTACAAAGAATTGCATAAATACGCAAAAGGTACTAAAGGGTAGTAGTAAAGCTTCATAGTGAAGCTATGTATTGGCTTTTAATTCTGCATTCTGAATTTTGCATTCTGCATTTCATTATCTCGTATTTAGTTTAAGGAAAGTGAAACTAAACAAGCACGAATAAATAATCACTTAGAAATAAAAAAGGGGGGTGTTATTGTGTCTGTCTTCAACTCTATGCAAATCAATGCTAGTGGACTTACTCTTGAGAGATTAAAAATGGATACGATCTCTACGAATATTGCAAATGTAAATACGACTAGAACTGAAGAAGGTGGGCCTTATAAGCGTAAGGACGTTCTTTTCCGGGAGAGCTTAATCAATGAGAAAAATAAACTCACAGGCAAAAATGAAAAGAAAAGTGTTGGGGTTAAGGTAACAGGGATTGCTGAAGATGGTGAAAACTTCAAACTAGTATACGACCCCTCACACCCAGATGCAAATGAAGAAGGATATGTTCAGATGCCCAATGTAAATATGGTAGACGAAATGATCGCCCTAATCACCACCCAAAGAGCTTATGAAGCCAATGTAACCGCGTTAAATACCAGCAAAAGTATTTTGAAGAAAGCGCTGGATATTTCGAAAGGATAAAATCTGCTGAAAGCAGATTAATGCAGAAGGCAGAATGCAAAATGCAGAATTAAATGCAAAACTTTGAAAATGTAAAATGTAAAATTAAAAATACAAAGTTAAAAAGCTAAAAGCTAAAAGCTAAAAGCCAAAAGCTAAAAGCTAATAGCTAAAAGCTAAAAGCCAAAAGCTAAAAGCCAACTAGGAGGTACATAAATGAATATATCGTCTTTATCTAATAGTATTTTTACTAATGCAAATCGGGCTACTAATGATTCTTTAGCAGGGGTGTATATGCCTGAGGGGGGCAAAGTTGTTTCTGGGGAGCGGATTCCTGGGGATGTGGGGGCATCTTTTGAAAATATTATTAGTAGTGAAATTGAAAAATTGAATAATCAGCAAGTAAAGGCTGATGAATTGACCAAAGGGTTCATTAGTGGGGAAGTGGATGATGTGCATACTGTTCTTATTGCTACTGAGGAAGCTCGGTTGTCTTTAGAACTCGCAGTCCAAGTTCGAAATAAATGTGTGGAAGCGTATAAAGAAATTAACAATATGCAACTGTAATCTGCTGAAAGCAGATTATAATTGAGAATGCAGAATGCAAAATGCAGAATTAAAATGCAAAATGCAAAATGCAAAATGCAAAATGCAAAATGCAAAATGCAAAATGCAGAATGCAGAATTAAAATGCAAAATGCAAATGCAAATATAAAATGCAGGATTTAGAATCCAGAATGTAAAGTGCAAAATGAAGATTAATAATATGTAAATATAGGTACAAATTAGAAGGAGTTACATCAAACTATGGGTAAATTTGCAGGTATTGTAGAGGGGACGAAGAATGGTTGGAATAATATGGATAAGAAAAGACGAGGCACATTGGTAGTTCTTGTTCTGAGTATCCTATTATTTGTTTCGATCTTTTCTTATCTTACTCAAAAAGTGAATTATGTCTCTTTGTTTAGTAACCTTGAGCCTGAAGATGCAGGGAATATTGTCAATGATTTGGACACAAAAAAGATGAAATACAAATTAGAAAATAATGGTATGGACATTAAAATTGATGAAAAATTTGTGGACCAATATAGACTGCAACTAGCCATGGAGGGCATGATGCCTGAGAATTCTACGGGTTTTGAGATCTTTGATGACATGGGGTTGATGGTTACTGATGATGATCGCCAGATTATGTATCAAAGAGCTTTAACAGGTGAACTGCAAAGATCCATTATGTCTTTAGAAGCAGTAAGTTCGGCGAAAGTCCATCTAGTTATGCCCGAAAAAAGTATCTTTGATACAGAAAAAACAGAGGCTACTGCTTCTATTATCATTGATGTTAAGCCCAATAAAAGTGTGACTGCTGACATGGTCAAAGGGATCGCAGCTTTGGTATCTGGAGCTGTTGATAATCTACCTGAAAAAAATATTCAAGTAATAGATTCAAAAGGTACATTGCTTAGTGGTGTTATAGAACAAAATGAAGATTTAACGGCTGTGGATGTTTTGAGTGGGTACAGAAAGGTTCAAGATGAGTTCGAAAGTAAACTCGAGACCAATTTAAACGAACTAATCGGTAGTGCATTTGGGAAAAACAAAATAAAAGTTTCTGTCTATGCTGATCTAGACTTCAACGCTGAAGAAACCACGTTGATATCTTATGACAATCCAGTTATTCGAAGCGAGGAGATATCTGCAAGTGGTGGTGGCGCTGTAGATGTTCAAAAAGTTACTGGAGGCAGTGTAGACGACAATGTAACCACCGTAGTGGACAATAAAGACGGAAGTGGTTCTACTTATGACCGTACGGTAAACAATGAACTGACCACTGAGACCAAAACTACAGTAAAGGCTCCAGGTAAGGTAAATAAACTAACTACTTCTGTAGTATACGATGGAAATATAACAGAGGCGGAAGCTACAACAATAAGAAATATTGTCTCTACTGCCACTGGATATGACATTAATCGAGGAGATCTCATCAGTGTTGAAGGTGTAGCATTTGATAAGTCATACGAAGAAGGATTACAAAAAGAACTGGATGCCATAAAGTTAGCAGAACAGCAGGATAAAAGTTTCTTTAATAAATTTGGAGAATATTTGATTTTTGGATTAGTAAGTATTTTAGCTATTATCATTCTTATAGCCCTCATTAGATTATTGTTTTTTAAGAAAAAATCTACAGAAAATACAGTTGCCGAGGAACAATTGGCAATGGATTCAGCAATAGTTTCGAATAAGCCTGTAACTATTGACCCGGCTGAAGATAAAATAAAAGTGGCAAGTGATAATCAGGGAATAAAGGCGAAAAATTACGCAAAAGAAAACCCAGATATAGCAGCAGATTTAATTAAAGCTTGGATAAAGGACTAGTAGGTGATTGTATGCAATCAAAGCTTAGCGGAGTGAAAAAGGCAGCTATTTTATTAATAACATTAGGTCCAGAAGTATCTTCACAGATATTAAAATTATTACCAGACAATTTAATACAGAAGGTTACATACGAAATAGCAAATATGGATTATGTAGAACCAGCTAATAGAGATATTGTGTTAGAAGACTTCGTTGATATGGCTTCTGCAAGAGGATATCTTTTGGATGGCGGGATTGATTACGCGAAAAACCTGTTAAACAAGGCTTTGGGAACTCAACGAGCTAAGGAAGTAATAGATGTACTTACTCAGATTCAACAAAGAGAAAGGCCTTTTGCCATAGCGAGGAAAGCAGATCCACAGCAGTTGACCAATCTACTCTTAAACGAGCATCCTCAAACTATAGCGCTGATTATGTGCTATATGCAGCCAGACAAAGCAGCTTTGGTGCTCTCACAATTTCCTGTTCAGTTGCAAGCGGAAATTGCAGAGAGAATTGGCACCATAAATAGAACTTCTCCTATTGTGATTAGAAGAATTGAAAGTATCATGGAAAATAAATTTTCTAATCTTGTTGAAAATGATATGGAAACAGTTGGAGGAGTGAAGACCTTAGTGGAAATTTTAAACTCCGTAGATAGAAGCACAGAGAGAAATATACTTATGGACTTAGAAGCTACCCAACCAGAGTTAGCAGAATTGATTAAAGCGAATCTATTTATCTTTGAAGATGTTGTTGGACTTGATAAGAGTTCTATTCAAAGAATACTTCGTGAAGTTAGCAATGAAGATTTGGTATTGGCACTCAAAGGTGCATCAGAAGAAGTTAGCGGCGTTATTTTCGACAATATGTCCAAACGTGCTGCAGATATGCTGAAAGAGGATATCCAATTTATGGGTCCTGTACGACTTTCTACTGTAGAAGAAGCACAGCATAGGATTGTAGGCATCATTAGAAGATTAGACGAAGCAGGAGAAATTGTTTTAGGAAGAGGTGATCAAGATTCCGTCATCCTATAAAATTATCAAAAATTGCAATATATCCAAAGATGAAAATGAACTATCCCATATAGATACAATCATAGACTATAGTGCTCAGCAAAGATTTATTTCACTATATTCTCATGAAGAAGAGGATAATACCACAATTGTGGAGGACATTAGATCTGAGATCAGTAAAGAAATGTCTGTTGAAATGGAACTAGAAAAACAAAAGATTATTGAAATAGCAAGAGAAGAAGCTGAGGGTTTAAAACTCAGATCCCAAGAACAAGGATACGAAGAAGGATACGAAGAAGGATACACACAAGGCTACAAAAAGGGAATGCAAGATGCAGAGGTTGAAGGTGTTATCATAAAAAATAATGCCATAAATGTACTTGAGCAAGCCAAAAGAAATGTTTCAGAGTATTTCATAGAAAATCGAGCAAACATCATTAAGTTAGCTGGGGATATGGCTGAAGGCATTGTACATTCAACAATTGATACAACAACAGAAAATATTGTCATGCTAATAAAACCTATTTTACAACAATATGGAAAAAAGGAAAATATTATTATTACTTCCCATCCGAACAATAGCGCATATATAAAAGGTAATCTGCATCAAATGGAAGAATTATGTCCAGATGTAAAGTTTATCATTCTTGAGGATAATAATCTTGAGAAAAATGGATGTATCATAGAAAATGAACATCAGATTATTGACCTACAGATAAAAAAACAGATAAATGCTATTGTAGATGAAATCAAAAACTTGGAGTGAACCCATTGTTAAATATACCTTTTGAAGACTACGGCAATTTGATCAAAAGAAAAAGTTACTATATAAAGATGGGGAAAGTTACCCAAGTTATTGGATTGATTATTCAAGTAGAAGGGTTACAAGTTTTTATAGGAGAAGTATGCGAAATCTTTATTAAATCTTTAGATAAAGTTGTACTCACAGAGGTAGTTGGTTTTAAAGATAATGCGGTACTATTGATGCCATTAGATGAGTTACAAGGTATAGGCCCAGGGTGTCTAGTAAAACCTACTGGAAGTTCATTAAAGATTAAAATTAGTGAAAAGCTTTTAGGTCATACCCTCGATGGTTTAGGAAAGCCTATTGACAAGGTAAATATAAGTGGAGGACAACTCTACAATGTGGATAGAAGTCCACCTAACCCCTTTGAAAGAAGGAAGATACAAGACATTATGAGTACTGGTGTAAAAGCCATCGATGGATTATTGACCTGTGGAGAAGGTCAAAGGATTGGTATATTCGCAGGAAGTGGTGTAGGGAAAAGTACTCTCCTAGGTATGATCGCAAGGTACTGTGATGCAGATATAAATGTTATCGCCCTTATTGGTGAGCGGGGCAGGGAAGTTCTAGAATTTATTGAGAAGGATTTAGGACCACAAGGGTATAAGAAATCTGTAGTCGTATGTGCTACATCTGATCAACCACCATTGGTGAGACTGAAGGGAGCTTTTGTGGCAACAGCAATTGCAGAGTATTTCCGAGATCAAGGCAAGAAGGTGATGCTCATGATGGACTCAGTGACACGTTTTGCTATGGCACAGCGAGAAATAGGACTAGCCACCGGCGAGCCACCCACCACAAGAGGATATACCCCATCAGTTTTTGCTATGTTACCTAAGCTTTTAGAAAGAAGCGGCATGTCAAAAGAAGGTTCCATTACAGCATTTTACACCGTATTAGTAGAAGGTGATGACATGAACGAACCCATAGCCGATTCTGTTAGAGGTATACTAGATGGTCATATCGTACTCTCTAGAAAAATAGCCGCCAAAAATCACTTTCCGGCAATAGATATACAAAATAGCATCAGCAGAATTATGAAAGAAGTTGTAGAAGAAGATCACTACAACCTAGCCGGAGAGTTAAAAGAAAACCAATCAATCTACGCAGAATCAGAGGACCTAATTAACGTAGGAGCCTACGTAAAAGGAAGTAACCCCACCATAGATAAAGCGATTATCCTAAATAACCCAATTAAAAACTTTTTAAGACAAAACGTAAAAGATCATTATACATATGAAGAATCTGTTGAGCTACTAAGAAAAACAATGCAAAACGAATAAAAGATAGTGCAGAGTGCAGAATGCAGAATTAAAATGCAAAATAAAGGATTAAAATACAAATGCAAAATTGAATATTTGGGTAGGGGCGATTCATGAATCGCCCGTTAAGCAGAATCATCATTGGTCTTTAAAATTCTGCATTCTGCATTTTGCATTCTAAATTGCACTTAACCGGGGGTTTTAATATGAAATACAAATTTTCTATGGAAAAAGTATTAGAATGGCGTCAAGGGAACGAAAAGAATACCATGGAAAAGTTTGCTGTGATACAAAATGATATGCTACATCAAAAGTCCATGCTTGCTTTGTTCATGACAGAATTTGAAAGTACAAAAGAAAACTGCCGAAAACATAAAAACATCCAAGAAATGAGACAACAACACTACTATAAGCAAACCATCGAAGAAAAGATTGAGAAACAAACCGGCCTCATCCACCAAACAACAGAAAATTTAGAGTGTATGCGACTGGAACTAGTAGCAGCACAAAAAGATAGAAAAATCATAGAAAAGCTTAAGGAAAAAGATTTCACTTCTTACGAATATAATATAAAAATGGTAGAGCAAAAGGAACTAGATGAAATGGCAACGCTTAAGTTTAAAAAGTTATTTTGAAAGTGTAAAGTTAAAAATGAAGAGTGAAAAGTTATACTGGAGATTAGGCTCTAGCGAATTTTAAAGTGAAAAGCTAATCTTAGTGCTGAGTGCTACGGCAATGGGATTAATGCAGAATGCAAAATTGAATGCAAATGATGTAATTATAGAGAATAACAAATTAGAAACTAAAGCGAAGCGTAACCGAGGGGGGTGAGAAAATGAACGTCGAGAGTATACAAACTACCACACAAGGTTTAAAAACTAAAAATTCAAAAACTGATAAGGTAAAAGATGGTTTTTCTGAAATTTACGACCAGTCTATTAATAGGAAAGAAAAAAAATGGGGTAAAATTAAGGACGCTGATAGAAATTTGTCTGAAAAATCAAATATGGATAAGAAAAATACAAATGGTAGTGAAGAGACCTCTAAATCAGATGAAGAACGGAAGGTTGAAACAGTTAATCCCATAGGTGTGTTTGTAAACATGACCATCAACAATAACGAGCAAGTAAACCTAAGTTCTTTTGAATTAGCCAAATTAATACAACCTGAAGAAAATTCCTTATTAATAAGAAAAATGGATAATTCAACAAATACAATTGAAGAAGAAGCTAAGTTGAATACTTTAACTTCTATGGCAAACTCAAAAGAGGTAGCATTATCTCAAAAAAATGTACAAGAGATTAATAATATTTTATATAAGCTCATGGAGGCAACCTCAAATAATGAGTCAAGTGTTATGGAGGTACAATTAGATCCAACTGAATTAGGTAGGATTGATGTCACTCGTAAAATGGAAGATGGAAAATGGATAACTAAAATCCTAGTGGATAATGATCATGTAAAACAAATGGTCACAAATGAAATTAATGTTGACGTAGAAGACGTACAGGTAGAAGTTAAAGCAAATTCTACTGTACCTAAAAGAAGTTCCTTATCAATAAATAGTGTGGGCGCTACATTTGTGAAAGAACAAACGAATATAGATACCACCTTTATGGTTAACAAAATTCAAAGAGAAGAAGTATCCATAGGAAAAATTTTGAATGATATCACAGAAGCCCCACAAGACCCAAAAGAAGCATCCTCAACCATAGAAAAACAAGATGTAAATTTTAATGTGAGGGAATTTGCAAGCAAACAGATAAGTACTGTAGGTATTGCTAAAGAGTTGGACCTACCAGATGAAAATTTACAAAAGGTCAATGATTCCATTGTCAAGCTAATGGAGACAACTACGCAGGGTAATACCAGTGTAATGAAGGTAAGGTTATATCCAGAAGAATTAGGTAGTGTTGATGTAACACTTAAAATGGAAGACGGAAAACTGATTGCAAAAATCATGGTAGACAATGAACAAATAAAACAATTATTCACCAACAAAATCAATGAACTAAGTAATAATTTGATTAAACAAAATATCAATATTGACAAGATACACATAGATGTAAATTCAAGTGCAAACTTTAATGGAGGGTCAAATCAGAATAAAGGGAGTTATTATAAGAAAAATCATAGGAGCCCTTTTGATACTGAAGCAGCAGATAGCATGACTGCAGAGGATAAAGCGGAGAAATCAGGAGCCATAAGTATTTTAGCTTAAGGTGAAGAACCATATTGAGTCTAAAAAAGGAGGATGAAATGGAAATTAATAATAACATACCTACAGGACAAACCAACACAAGTACAAGTACTAGTACCACTAAACAGAAAAGTAATTTATCTATAGATGATTTTCTGCAAATTATGGCTGCTGAAATAAAAAATCAAAATCCAATGGGTAGTGAAGGTGGTGGTGGTAGTGGAAGCAAAACAGATTATATTTCTCAATTGTCACAGTTTACTTCACTAGAGCAAATGAGTGATATTTCGGAGAGTTTAAATCTCATGACATTAATGAGTCAACAACAATATTCCTTTGGTTTAATGGGAAAAGAAGTTACATTATCTGAAGGTGAGGGAACAGTTAAAGGAATCGTAGAAAAAGTTAAATTTCAAGATGGATACGCAGTACTCCAAGTAAATAACAAGGATTACTTTCTAGGTTCAGTCGTTGAAGTTGCCAATTCAGAGGTGGATAAATGAGTTTTAGAATAGAACGAGGACAGATCATCCCAAGTCCTAGTAGTCAAACCAATAAAGGGAATCAAGTAGAAAATCTTGATTTTAAAAAAATACTAGACCAAACCATGAGCAAAAAAGAAAATGTCAAAATATCAGCTCATGCACAGCAAAGAATGCGGGAAAGAGATATTAAACTACAAGCTGAAGACATGGATCTCATCAATAAAGCCATGAATAGTCTTGAAAAAAAAGGCGCAAAAGAAAGCTTAATGATCTACAAAGATATGGCATTTATCGCCAGTGTAAATAATAGAACTATCATCACAGCTTTGCAAGAGGAGGACATAGACGTAGTAACCAATATAGATAGTGCAATTGTCGTGAAATAAACATGGCTGGACCTATATGGATGCCATAAACCCGCCGACTGACTGAAGCGGAGTTAAATTCCTGAGGAGGAAATAAAAAATGATAAAATCACTATATGCTGGTGTAAGTGGAATGAAAAGCTTTCAAGTAAAGATGGACGTAGTAGCAAACAATATTGCCAATGTAAATACAACAGGGTTTAAATCTGGAAGAGCTAGTTTTCAAGATATGCTAAGCCAAAATGTAGGTAATGCACAAGCAGCAACGGCAACTAATTTAGGTGGAGTTAACGCTAGGCAAATCGGATTAGGAGTAAAGGTAGGATCAATAGGCACCATGATGACCGGAGGTGCACCCCAAGCCACAAATAGAGATCTGGATTTTGCAATAGAGGGAGAAGGTTTCTTTACATTATCCAATGATGCAAATGGAACGAATAAATTGTACACAAGAGATGGCGCTTTTTATAGAGATAACACTGGTAATGTTGTAAATTCAAGTGGCTTAAGAGTTTTGGGTTATAAACCAGCATCACTCGCAGCTGGAGTACCTATTACTGATTTTACAACAATAAAACCATTAAATATACCAGAAAAAATAGGGACTCGAGATCTTCAAAGTTATGCTATCAATGGATCTGGTGAAGTTATTGGCGTTTACAGCGATACAACGACCAGTTCATCTATCTTACTAGGTCAAGTGGCAACAACTACATTTAGTAACCCAAGCGGATTAACGAAGACAGGTGGTAACAATTATGCAGTATCAGACAACTCAGGCGCCCCAAAGAATGGTGTAGCAGGCACACCAGGTTATGGAACAATACTACAAGGTTTCCTAGAGATGTCAAATGTAGATTTAGCCAATGAATTTACGGACATGATTGTTACCAGTAGAGCCTACCAAGCAAATGCAAAAACCATCACCACATCAGATGAGATGTTACAAGAATTGATTGGCTTGAAAAGATAGGGTGTAAAAGTTAAAAGTTAAAAGTTAAAAGTGTAAAATGAAATACAAAGTTAGAAGTGCAAGGTTTGATGTGAAAGTTTAAAGTTAGTACATTAGGTTTCAGTTCAGGGTAAATAAATATATAAAATTATGTGAAAAGTTAATTCGTTTTGTTGGAATCTGGATGATGGTTGTACATAGTTTGTGATACATCGATAAAAAATGTAAACTATATGAGTCATTCAGAGCTAAGCGAAGTTAGTATTATGCTTATATTATAAGCTTGGCATTAATGCTGACAGAATACTTACTTAACAGAGAGAGGTAAATGCCATGATAATACTTACTTCTATAAATGGAAAAGAGTTTTGTTTAAATAGTGAATTGATTTATAAAATTGATGAGACTGCAGATACAATTATTACACTAACTGATGGCAAGGTGCTAAGGGTAGTAGAGAATACAGAAGCTATTATTCAAAAGATTGTTAAATTCAAAAGACAGATTTACTTTAATTACCGGAGGGAATTAGATGAAGAAGAATAGCTTGCCTATAATCGGTTTAGTAGCAGGATTGGTACTCGTTGCGTGGTCTATCATGTCTAGTGGAGATATTGTAAATTTTCTAGATGTGCCATCTGCAGTAATCACAATAGCAGGTTCATTTTGTGCACTGCTTATCAGTTTTCCTATGAAAACGCTAATTAAAATACCGAGTATGATGAAAATGTTAATGGCTTCCCCTCAGGATGATAGGCAGAAGATAGTAGACATATTTTCAAATCTAGCGAAAAAGGCTAGAAAGGATGGGTTATTAGCGCTTGAAGATGATATTGGTACTATTGAAGACGAATTATTGGTATCAGGATTACAAATGATCGTGGATGGTGTAGAACCAGAAATTATAAGAGATATTATGGAACTTAAGCTAGATACAGCAGAAAGAAGACATAAATCGGGACAAGATGTTTTTGTAAAGTGGGCTGAGCTTGCACCAGCATTTGGTATGCTTGGGACACTAATTGGTTTGATTATCATGTTGGCAGGGTTGGATGATCCTAGCTCTATAGGTGCAGGTATGGCAACTGCGTTAATAACTACTTTTTATGGGGCATTACTTGCCAATCTAATATTTATACCCATAGCGTCTAACCTAAGTGTGCAAACTGATGAAGAAATGTTTACAGGACAAATGATTATCGATGGCATCTTAGAAATTCAAGCTGGCAGTAATCCCAGATTATTAGAAGAAAAATTATTAACCTATTTATCACCAGAAGAACAAAAGCAATTAAAAACCGGTAAAGTAGACGAGAAAGAAGCTCGAAACTATGAGTAGGAGAGACAAAAAAAAGCAGGAGAGTGGTGGTGGTGCACCAGGCTGGATGACTACTTTTTCAGATCTAATGTCCCTACTTTTAACGTTTTTTATACTGTTGTATTCCATGTCTAGTATTGATGCAGCGAAATTTAAAAGCATGAGTGAGTCTCTGCAAGCGGTATTATCAGGAGGTCAGCCTACTATAATTGAAGGGCAAGAAAGTGGTGAACCAATTCCTAATGAAGAAGAAGAACAAACAAGTGAAAACGTAGATAGTACAACAGTGGAAGAAGAAATCTTAGTCATGCACGAGAAAGTAAAAAAATATATAGAAGAAGAAAAATTAGATGCCGTAGTGACTGTAAGTATGAATAAACGAGGTGTTTTCGTAGAAATTAAGGAAGCGATCTTATTTGAGTCTGGAAGCGCTCAGGTTAAAGAAAGTGGACTGGTCGTACTAAAGAAATTAGAAGGCATTATTAATGAATTTGAAAATAATATCGTCATAGAAGGACATACGGACAATATACCTATGACAAAGGAGCCCTATCGTAGCAATTGGGAGCTCTCAACAGCTAGAGCAGTCTCAGTAGTGAGGCATTTAAGTGAAGTAGAGAATGTGAGTCCCAATAGATTATCAGCAACAGGCTATGGTGAATATAAGCCCATAGCACCAAATGATACTACTGAAAATCGGCGGATTAACAGGAGAGTTAATATATTGATTGTGTTCGATGAAAGTGAGGATGTAAATGGCAAAACCGGAGGTAACTGAGAAAAAAAGCAAAGCGAATCTGATAATAATTATTTTAGTAGTACTTATATTAATCGTAGTATCAACCATTGGCTATTTTCTAATAACAGGAAAAAAAGTAGATGACATAGCAAAAAAAGTTGAGTCACATGAAGAATATACCGTTTTGTTAGAAGAGTTTGTAGTGAATTTGAGCTCTGAAAGTAGCGTTAAAAATTATTTAAAGGTTGAAGTAGCACTTATGTATATAGACGAAAAACATGGCGAAATTATCGAGCTAAACGTGAATAAGGTACGAGATATTATCATAAAGGATTTACGAGATAAGAATGCCCAAGAGATATTGAATGAAGAAAATTCCATTAAAATAAAAAAAGAAATTATGAGTGATGTAAATGCTGGATTAAAAGAAGAGATTGTGAAAGATGTGTATTTTACGAATATGATTGTTCAATGAGAAATAGAGGAAGTGAATAAATGGACTTTTCAAGTTTCTTATCTCTAATAAAAACCATAATTATACTTGTTATCGTCATTGCATTAGCAAATATTTCTTTAAAATTTGCCAATAAATATATGACTAAGCACAACAAGATTATCAAAGTGGTAGAAAGAGTATCAGTAAATACTAATTCCTCATTAAGTGTAGTAGATATTTGCGGGACATATTACCTAATGAGCTTTGCAGGAGATGACAATAAAATATTAAAAGAACTAGATAAAGAAGAAGTAGACCGTATAATCTCAGAGATTGAAAAAAATCAAACAATTGCTATGGATAAGAATTCACGGATGTACACTTACTTTTCTGATCTGCAGAAAAAAATAAAGACTTACACTGGAGCGAGGAAAAAAAGTTGACGAAAAGATTTGTATTCATGATGGTGATTTTGCTATTTTTCATGGTGCTCATACCTCAAACTACTTATGCAGTAGAAAATACAGGAAATTTAGGATTAACATTTAATTCTGAAGAAAAGGAACCTCAAGCAACTGTAGATACGGTAAAACTACTTATACTTATGACGGTACTCGCTTTGGCACCATCTTTCTTGATTTTGACAACGTGTTTTACACGAATCATAGTGGTACTGTCATTTCTCCGTAATGCTTTAGGCACCCAACAAACTCCACCTAATCAATTATTGATTGGACTAGCTTTATTTCTAACATTTTTCATTATGCAGCCAATTTACAATCAAGTAATGGATGAGGCGGTAACACCGTTTTTAGAAGAAAAGATTAGTCAAGAAGAGGCCGTGAATAAGGCAGTCATACCTATGAAGGAATTTATGCTAAAAGAAACAAGAGAAAAAGATTTGGCACTCTTTTTAAGAGCATCAGGTAGTGAAAAGGTAGAAAAACCTATGGATATACCCATAACCACCATAATCCCTGCATTTGCCATCAGTGAATTGAAGACCGCTTTTAGTATTGGATTTATGATATACATTCCATTTTTAGTTGTCGATATGGTAGTGGCCAGTATATTGATGTCTATGGGGATGTTTATGTTGCCCCCTGTAATGATTTCCTTGCCTTTTAAAATTTTATTGTTTGTCTTAGTTGATGGCTGGTACTTAGTAATAGAATCTTTACTAGAAAGTTTTAAATAGAGGTGAATGATTGTGACCCAAGTAATGGTATTAGATATAATGAGAGACTCATTTTTTACCATCATGATTGTATCAGGTCCTGTCCTGATGATTGCCTTGTTCGTGGGATTAATCATTAGTATATTTCAGGCTACTACCCAAATACAGGAGCAAACCCTGAGTTTTGTACCAAAAATTGTAGCTGTAATGATAGCACTGATCGTTTTCGGAAGTTTCATGATGAATATTATGCTCTCCTTTACTAAGGATTTGTTTAAACTAATCCCCACAATAAGTTAGGTGAAGATATGATTATAAATGTACAAAAATTAATTCTCATTTTGGTGCGCATAACATCATTTATACTCGTATGCCCAGGCTTTTCATTTAAGGGATTGCCCAATACGTTCAAAATTGCCCTATCAGTTAGCATAGCAATGATGGTATACATGGTCACACCGCAAATGGAGGCTAATGATGAGCTCTTGTATTTCTTTATCTTAACAATGAAAGAAGTTCTATTTGGTTTGGCCATAGGATATGTTTCAAAGTTAGTTTTTGCAACCATAGAAATTGCTGGTCAGCTAATAGATTTTCAAGTAGGATTTTCCGTGGCATCTGTTTTCGACCCAAGTATGGGTGCAAACGCAGCTAACTATGGAAGAGTTTATTATTGGGTATCTATATGTATATTTTTTATATTAGATATGCATCACAAAGTCATAGCAACTTTAATAGAATCCTTTACCTATATCCCCATTGGTACAGCAAATATTAGCGGCGTAGGCATAGAAGGAATAGTAAATCTATTTGCCATAATATTTGAATTAGCCCTTAACCTAGCAGCCCCTATGATTATCGTAGTTTTGGTTACAGATATGGTCCTAGGTGTCATATCAAAAACAGTGCCCCAAATAAATGTCCTAATGTTAGGAATGCCTTTAAAAGCAATGGTCAGCTTCTTTTTTACCTTAATTATGCTATCCTGGATAACCGATAGAATAGGCACGATCCTAGAAACAATTCCAGGATATATGGAAGGTTTTATGAGGTTACTTAAGTAGGTGGAAAGTAGAAAGTAGAAAGTAGAAAGTTGGAACATTGCTACAGGATTATTTCGGACTAAATATGATTTCCAACTTTCCAACTTTCAACTTTCCAACTAAATCAACTAGCGCGCCGGCGCACCCAGGGGGTGAGTAATGTGTCAGATAAAGCATCACAAACAGAAGAGGCTACCCCTAAAAAATTAAGTGATGCAAAGAAAAAGGGGCAGGTAGCCAAAAGTCCAGATTTAAGCTCTGCTGTATCTTTATTTATGTTCACATTGCTCATTGGCGTTTTAGGGCAGTATATGATGACTAATAGTCAAAAGTTTTTTCGAAATTCATTTAATGTTAATTATGGTACACCTCTGACTGGAGCTAATGCAGGAACTATGCTCATAAATAGCGTAATGCAATTTGCATTATTCTTAATGCCATTTGCAATAGTAACCATTATAATAGGCATTGTAGTAAATCTAGCTCAAATTGGATTTTTATTTACTACAAAACCATTAATACCCGATTTTAAAAAATTAAATCCTATAGAAGGATTTAAAAATATCGTTTCTAAAAAAGCGATGTTCAATCTAGTAAAAAATCTATTGAAACTGACAATGGTTTTTTATATGTCCTACATTAATGTAAAAGATTCTATAAATCAGATACTAAATAGTGGAAATATAGGTAGTGAAAAATTATTTTTCTTTTTTATGGATCTTTTAAAAACATTAAGCTTTAACATCGCTATGATCATGCTAGGTCTAGCTGTTGTGGATTATGTATTTCAAAGGAGAGATCATAGAAAGAATTTAAAAATGTCAAAACAAGATATTAAAGATGAACATAAACAGATGGAAGGAAATCCTGAAATGAAAGCTGCTAGGCAGCGAAGGCAAAGAGAGATATCTATGAGCAAAATGATGTCAAGTATTCCAACCGCCACGGTAGTCGTCACAAATCCAACCCATATTGCAGTAGTACTTCGATATGACACAGATAAAGATCAAGCACCTTTAGTAACAGCCAAAGGCGCAGATTATATGGCACAAAAAATCAAAGAATTAGCAAAAGAAAACAACATCCCTATTATGGAGAACGTAGAACTAGCAAGAGCCATGTTCAAAAAAGTAGAAATAGGAGACTATGTACCAGTAGAACTATATAAAGCCATAGCAGAAATCCTGGCATTGGTACATCAGATGAAGGAAAAGAGAAAGAAGCAAATTTAACTAATGTAAAATGTAAAGTTGAAAATGTAAAGTTAAAATACAAATGAGTAAAGTATAAGGCAGAATGCGAAATTTAATGCAATCTACTGTCATCCAGAGCCAAACGTAGTGAAGTCGAAGGGATCCCCTTGGTAACAGTAGTAGTCTAGTATAATAGGTCATTAAGGGCATATTCGAATAGCACTATTCTTGTTCTTTTCCCTTAATGCTGAATGCTTAATGCTAAACACTAAACACTAAACACTAAACACTAAACGCTTAATGTTTAACCCTGACCCACAATGCTGACTAAAAGGAGCGACTGTATGCCATTATTTTTTAGAAACATAGTTGATTACATAAACAAATACATAGAAGTTGTTATCGCTTTTACAGTCGTGGCGATTATTGGAATTATTATTATTCCATTGCCTAGCCCATTGTTGGATTTTCTTTTGGTAATCAATATTACAATTGGAATTATTATATTGCTTTTGACTTTATCTACAAAAAATGTATTGGAATTTTCAACTTTTCCTACTTTGTTATTGGTTACCACGATGTTTAGGTTAGCATTAAACATATCATCCACAAGGTTAATCCTTAGTGAAGGACAAGCAGGTAAAGTAATTGATGCTTTTGCTAATTTCGTTACAGGGAATAATTATATTGTAGGGGCAGTAATATTTATTATCATCGTCATCGTTCAGATGGTGGTAGTAACAAATGGTGCTGGTAGAGTAGCAGAAGTTTCGGCAAGATTTACCTTAGATGCAATGCCGGGAAAACAAATGGCAATTGATGCAGACTTAAATTCAGGTTTAATAGATGAACAATTGGCGAAAAAAAGAAGAGTAGATCTACAAAGGGAAGCAAGTTTTTATGGAGCTATGGATGGAGCTAGTAAGTTTGTTAAGGGTGATGCTGTTGCTGGAATTATTATCACAATTATCAATTTGCTTGGTGGAATTTTAATATTTTCTATAAAAGATGGGCTAGGCGCCTTAGAAGCTTTGGATAAGTTTGGTAAATTGACTATAGGAGATGGTTTGGTTAGTCAAATACCCGCACTACTGATTTCTATAGCTTCGGGTATACTTGTTACTAGGTCTGATGATGGACAAAGTTTTGGTAAATCAGTAACAAAAGAATTATTTGGACGGTCTAATGTAATCATAGTTGCAGCTGTAATCTTATTTGTTATTGGTTTAGTACCAGCATTTCCCACAATTCCTTTTTTAATTGTATCACTCCTTTTGGGGAGTGTAGGTTATCTGCTTATGGAAAATGACAAAAGTGAGCAGGCCCTTGGTGTTACTGGAGGAGAAGTAGCAGTAGATCATCTAAGTGAAACGCAAAAAGATGACAGTATAGTCACATCTCAAGTGGAACCGATCTCTCTAGAAATTGGTTATGGTCTTATCCCTCTCGTGGACGAAGGGAATGATGACAATTTAATTACCCATACCACCTCTATTCGAAGGCAATGTGCAAGTGAACTAGGAATTATCGTAAATCCTATTCGAATTCGAGATAATTTGCAATTAGGTCCCAATGAATACGTGATTAAAATAAAAGGCAATAAGGTTGCCGGTGGACAAATTTATATTAATAGGTATTTAGTTATAGATCCTGGAAGTAGTGACTTTGATTTAGATGGAATTCCCACTAAGGAACCTGCTTTTGGCTTAGATGCAATTTGGATTGAAGAAAAGGATAAAGAAAAGGCTGATTTGAGTGGTTACACCATTGTAGAGCCTGTTACCGTTCTTGTAACTCATTTAAAAGAAATCATTAAGACAAATAGTTTTGATTTGATTGGTAGACAAGAAGTAAAACAATTATTAGAAGGAATCAAAGAAACCTATAATGTAGTTGTAGATGAATTAATACCAGATGTCATGTCCTTGGGTGAAGTCCAAAAGGTGCTACAAAATTTACTCAGAGAAAATGTACCCATATACGATTTAGTGACTATACTAGAAGTACTGGCAGACAATGGAAATCTTACAAAAGATATAGAAGTATTAACAGAACACGTAAGACATGCGCTAAGTCGTACTATTGTAAAAAAATATGTAAATGCAGAAGGTGTGCTCATGGTTATGACAATTGACCCAGATTTAGAACAAATCATTGGAGGCAATATACAAAGGTCATTATCTGGATCTATCCCGGTTTTAGAACCAAGTATGATGACTAAGGTGTTTGATCATATAAAAAATGCCAATGATTCAGTGGTAATTCAAGGAATTGAACCTGTACTATTGTCATCTCCTAAAATAAGGGTAGCACTTAAAAATTTGATCTCATTTTCATTTCCTAATTTACCTGTGCTATCACTAAATGAAATACCAAATGATATAGAAATTGAAGCAGTGGGACTGGTAGAAAGAATATGATTATTAAAAAATATATTGTAAGAGATATGAAAGAAGCAGTAATTAGGGCAAAGTACGAGCTAGGTTCAGAAGCGGTGATTATTAGCCAAAGTTGTGTAAAAGTGGGTAAGTGGTATAATCCTTTTAAAAAAGGCAAACTTGAAGTTACCGTAGCACTAGAAGATAATAAGGTCATTGAAAATAGCGATAATGAAATAGAGAAGATAGTTGAGATAAGCCCTATTCACTTACTCCGGGATGCGATTGATAAAGAACCTGCATTTGGTAATGCTAGTGAGAAAATAAAGGAGAAATTATTAAGTTATTGCAGACTCCATGGGAAAAAAGACCATATTTTTTCCACAGAGGAGAAAGTAGATTTTTTACATAGTGTGTATAAACAAAACTGCTTTAAACAAAAACTTGAACTAGGTAAAATCAATGTAATGATTGGACCTACAGGAGTTGGTAAGACTACTACTATTGCCAAAATTGCTGCAAAAGAGTCTCTAATCAATAAGAAAAAAGTAGGCTTGATCACAATAGATACCTACAGAATTGGTGCAGTAGAACAAGTAAAAACTTATGCGAATATTTTAGGTCTACCTTGTGAAGTTGTAGCAGATCCAAGTGAAATGGAAAAGAAGCTTAATAAATTAAGTTATTGTGATATAGTATTGATAGATACATTAGGTACAAGCCAAAGGAATAAAGAAAAGTTAGGTGATATAGAAAACTATCTACATAAGATTAAAGATAGTGTAAATATATACTTAGTGACAAGCATTTCTACAGATAGAGAAACTACCTTATCTATTTTAGAAAAATATAAACAATTGAAATATAATGCTTTGATATTAACCAAATTTGATGAAGTGAACAGCTACAAGAATATCTTGAGTATTATAGAGAATAATTCATATCCAGTTCAGTATTTTTGTAATGGGCAAGATGTACCAGATGATATTCAAGAAGCAACCTTAGACAACTTGCTAGCTTACTGTGAGGAGAGTTACCCAAATGATTGATCAAGCCAACAAATTAAGAAGCATGGTCATAGACAGTAAAAAAGAAATTACTGAAAAAGCCGACAATCAGCCATTAAAGATTTACTCTGTTGTCAGTGGTAATGCAGGAGTAGGCAAGACAAACTTTTCAATTAATCTTGCAATTAAATTACAACAGACGGGGAAAAAAGTTCTCGTACTTGATGCAGATATTGGGTTGAGTAATGCTAATCTTTTATTAGGAGTCAAAACACCACTAAACCTATTTCACTTACTTAAAGGAATCGCTTCATTAAATGATATTATAGTGACTGGTCCACAAGGAGTTGACTTATTATCAGGAGGTTCTGATTTACTAACTAAAGAGAGTTTAAATTATTCTGGGCAGCAGAAGATCATTGAAACAATAAGTAATTTTGGGATTTATGATGTTTTAGTTATAGATAATGTGGCAGGAATGAGCAAGCCGTCTCTTACTTTTACAATCTTTGCACATGAAGTAATATTGGTAACAACTCCAGAACCTACGGCTATAACAGATGCCTATAGAGTCCTTAAAACTATCTCTACCTATGAGCTAAAGGATCAAGTAAGTGTAGTTATGAATCAAGTTCATGAGAAAAAGTATGGAGATGAAGCATTTAATAAGTTGTCAAAAACATCCGAAAAATTTTTAAGTTTGATGATAAAGGATATCGGGTTCATTTTTCATGATATCTGTGTAAATGAAGCAATTTCAGAGCAAATACCTATCGTCCTTAGATATCCGAATACATTGGCTAGCAGAAATATAACACAAATTAGTAAAACTTTACTTGAAGATGAAAATTATAATGCTTCAAATTTAAAACAGCTAAATAAAAAAATAATTGAATTTTTGGGTGATGATTATGAACGTATTTAAATTAAATAGTAAAGTAGAATTAATAACTGAAAGTGAAGAAAAAACTACTGGATTAATTCAAGATATAGTAGATGATAAAATATACGTTTCTATACCTTCCGATGATAAAAAATTTAAAATTTTAAGGGTTGGAGATAAAATAAATGGTGTTATCTATGACGAAAAAACGGTTCTATCTTTTGATGCTATAATGACCAAGAGGGTTTTTGGAGATATTCCAACCTATGAGTTGTCTTCTATTTGTAATATCTCAAAAGTACAAAGGAGACAAGATGTAAGAGTAGCATGTAGTCTTGAAATTCTCTATACAACAAATACATATTTACTAAACGTGAATATTGATAAAGTAGAAGCTCCTGAAATGATGAACAACATTTCTAAATATGGAAATCACGGAATTATTTCTGACTTAAGTGCTGGAGGCATTAAATTTTCCTGTGATGAAAATTTAATGATAGGAGATATGTTGCTATTACTATTTAAATTAGAGACAGATACGATAATTACTCAGGGACTAATTGTATATAAGGAATTAACTATTTCCCCTAAGAAGATCATATATATCTATGGTATTGAATTTAAGCAGATTAGTGAAACCAAAAGAGAAAAGATTATTAATTACATTTTTATTTCTATGAGGAAGAACAGACTAAAGTAAAAGAGGGATCTTATGTATTGTTTGCATGGTGACCAAGAAAATTTAATCATTAAATATTTACCCTTGGTGAAAAAAGTGGTAGGTAGGATAGACACAAAAGATAGTGAGCATGAGCAAGATGATTTAATTAGTGTTGGTGTTATAGGGTTAATGGATGCACTTAAAAAATATGACGCTACGAAGAAGGTTCCCTTTGAAGCTTATGCTACACTCCGGATTAAAGGTACTGTTATTGATGAATTAAGAAAATCAGGACGTGTATCAAGAGATAGAATTGCTAAGCTTAATCAATATTACCTAGCAAAAGAAGATCTGGAAAGAAGATTAGGTAAAACACCTGATGAATCAGAGATTTGTGAAGAATTAGGTATTGGTGAGAAAGAATTGTACAAGCTTCATGAGACTGTACATTATCTATCTAGAATATCTTTAGAATCAGCGGTGTTTTCTGAACAAGGAAATGAAATTCAGTTAATAGATATGGTTAAAGATCATAATACAATTTCTCCAGAAGAGGAACTTGTAAAGGCTGAAGAAAAAGAGATCATTAGTAGAGCTATTAGTAAATTAAAGGATAGAGAGAAAATTATCTTAAACCTATATTATGTAGAAGAATTATCCTTAAAAGAAATCGCCTATACTCTAGATATTTCTATACCCAGAGTATCACAGATTCATGGTAAAATATTAATAAAACTTAGAGGACTTGTTAAGCCTCTATTGGAGGATGATTGATGTTTACAATATTATTAATTATAGGAAGCTTTTTTATCGTAGTGGGAATAGGGAAAAACAAAAAACAATCTACTCATTCTACACTAGATACAGAATCAAAACCGATTAGTTCCGTGGAATTCCATGAGCTAAGAGCGAGAATTGATCATATAGAAAGCACATTGTTTTATGACATCCCACAATTACCAGAACAAGAGGCAGAAATAGAGAAAGTAAGTACGCTAGACAGTATAGATGATTCCATTACATATGAGAGTGTAGCCAAATTAGTTACTTCTCATCTACAACAAGATGAGTCGAATACCTCCAATAGTACAAAAGATAAGTTTACATTGCTTTGCCAATACGAAAAAGAAAATTATGGAATTGAACAAATCTGTGTGCTCTTAAATATGAACAAAGGGGAGGTATTACTATTAAAAAACTTATACAGAACATCACTTGTTTAAAAGGAAGTTTTTTGATTACCTTAGGTATAGGCATTTTAATCTCGGCATTACTTATGAACTTAAGTTATGCCACAAAAATGCAATTTAACGTGGAAAAAGAAGCCCGAAAATTGGGTATGATCTATCCAACTGAGACAAAAGCAATAAACGTTAAGCCGTGAGGGGGAGAGAATATGATTAGAAGTATCTATACCATAAATAGAAACATGAATGTGCTTCAAAAGAAACAAGAAAATACCAGTGCCAATATGGCCAATGTAAATACTCCAGGTTATAAATTCCAAGATATAGTGCAAAGCACTTTAGCATCTAAAGACATAATTAATTATGCAGGCGGACCAAATATGGATCGTAGGCAGGAATTAGGCGGATTTGTATATGGAAATCAAATAGATGAAGTATATAAAAATTTAGAACAAGGGAGTTTATCTGAGACCAATAAAGCTACAGATTTTGCCCTGGTTGGAACTGGATTTTTCACAGTTCAAACGGATAACGGGGATATGGCTCTTACTAGAAATGGAAATTTTAAGGTAAATGAGCAAAATCAGCTTGTAACGCTACAGGGATATCCAGTCATGGGCGTCGACGGTAACGGTCAGCCAAGTACTATTCAAGTAGAAAATGAAAATTTAAGCGGACAAAAACTGCTCATATCTAATGTAGAAGATTATGCAACACTAGAGAATGTGGGAGATACTCTTTTTATGAATGATCAAAAACAATATGATGTCATTGAAGGCGAGGTAAAACAAGGTTACTTAGAAATGTCAAATGTTCGTATAGCAGATGAGTTGGTTAAAATGATCGAAATTTCACGAGAATTTGAATCTAATCAAAAACTACTCCATAGTTCAGATGAAACATTAAGCAAAGCTGTAAATGAAGTGGGAAGGATATAGGTGAGGGTATGTATCATATATTAAGTATTGGAAAGACAGGATTAAAGTCCATGCAAAATAAAATGGATGCAATTGGTGCTGACTTAGCGAATGTTAATACTTCAGGATATAAAAAAAATGAAATCAGTTTTCAAGAGCTTCTAGTCAATAAAATTTTTGATAATGAAGTGTTAAAATCGGAAAATGTGAATAATCCCAACATTAATGCAGGTTCTAAGAGTGGTGTAGGTACTATTAATTTTGAACAAGGTGCCATTAGACCATCTACTGGAGATTTTCATATGGCAATTGAGGGCAAAGGTTTCTTTGGGGTGCGAGATGAAAATGGAAATTTAATGCTCACTAGAAATGGTGAATTTCATATAAATCAAAATAATACAATTATAGATGATAGCGGGTACCCTGTTGATGTAAATTTGAGTGTACCACAAGATCAGTGGCAGTCAGGAAAAGTTTCTATATCCGCCCAAGGGGAAATAACCGGCGTAATTAATGGACAGACCACAAACCTTGGAAAAGTCGTATTATATAATCCTGAAGTTATGGATTCTCTTACATCTGTAGGAGAAGGTAGATATATGCCTTCTCAAAACGGAGTGCTAAATAATTCAATAGACCAAGAGGATGGTTTTGGGAAAATCAATCAACATTCATTAGAAGCATCTAATGTGGAAATGGTTAGAAGCATGGCGGACATGATTATCACCCAAAGAGCCTATTCTATGAATGCAAAAACCATACAAAGCACAGATGAAATGATGACCATGATTAATAACATAAAACGATAGTTTTTGGAGTAAGATACCTTTAACCTGACTAAGCAAGGAAACTTATTAACAGGATCATTGGTTAGCTTGTGAGAGTTAAAATTTCTGTCCACACCTTAATACATACAAAGGATTCCTAAGAAGAATAATGTTATTTGCATTATTGCATTTGCTAGTGACTAATTACTAACGAAGAAGTTCTAATAAAAATTCCCTCAGTTTGGTTGTAAGGAATAATTTTATATAAAACTGAGATTTTATGACTTACAATTATATGGGAGGACATGATGTTGATAATGGAAAATACAGTAGTACTGATGGACGATAAAGCCATGAAAAGGGCGATCACAAGATTGTCACATGAGATTATTGAAAAAAACAAAGGCGTAAAAGATCTTGTGTTGATTGGGATTAAGACGAGAGGAGTACCATTAGCTTACAGAATTGCAGAAAACATTCAAAAATTTGAAGGGGATAAGGTAATTGTAGATATATTAGATATTACCTATTATCGTGATGATTTAGAAGATGACAAAGAACAACCACATGTAAATAGTTTGTTAAATGTCCAAGTGAAAAATAAGACTGTGGTACTCATAGATGATGTGATTTATACAGGTAGAACTTGCAGAGCTGCTATGAATGCAGTTATGGATTTTGGAAGACCGCAAAAATTACAACTAGCTGTTATGGTAGATCGAGGTCACAGAGAGCTTCCCATCCGTCCAGACTTTGTAGGAAAGAACTTACCCACGTCCAAGGATGAAATCATATTCGTTCTTACAGATGAAATTGACGGAAGAGATGAAGTAGTGCTGAAGAAAGTATCTCAAGGGTCATAGTATTTATCGGTGTGTAAGTAATATTGTGTATCCTCTCTCAATAGAATTATTAATGATTAGTGAATAATGGCACTAAATAAAAGATTTTAGGCTATGCCGAAAATCATCGTCAACTTATAACTTTACACTTTTGATCTATATTTGTAATATGCTGCGCGAATAGTTAATTACGAACAATAAAATAAGAATACTCCATATGAAATAGGTATCCTTATTTTATTGTTCGTATGAATATGTTGTTTTTTAAAGTCTTATTTTTCTTCGTCTACGATCGCTGCATTAAGTTCCACAAGTAGCAATTCTGGATCTATGCCATGTGCACCTGCACCTTCTACAATATTTTCAAATCTTGCAGCCATGCATCCAAAACAATGCATACCGAATTTTTCAAATACAGGTATAATTTCAGGATGAGCAGTTACAGCACTCATAATATCCATATCCTTAGTAATCTTCATAAACGTCACCTCCCCCTCCTACAATCATAATACAATAAAAGATTAATTTCTATATATTTATATCCGTTTATTGAGAATTCAAACGAATATCTATCTTAATCCTTCATTTCCATGTATAATATAATAATAAGTAAAATAAGCGGGGTGATGTAATGGTTTTCAAGAAGATTGTAATAACAAATAAATCTGGATTACATGCAAGGCCTGCTTCCTTATTTGTTGAATTTGCAAATAAATTTAAGAGTGAAATCTTTATTAAAAAAGAGAATATAACGGTTAATGCCAAAAGCATTATGGGTGTGATGACCCTAGGCGTTGGTAAAAACACTGAAATTATAATAGAAGCAGATGGTTCAGATGAAGTAATCGCATTAGACACATTAGTAAATATGGTAGAATCAGGATTTAATGAACAATAGTTAAAAGCGAGAGAAAAAACGAAAAAAGTTAAAACTGAAAAGTGTAAAATGATGGACGACTTTAGGCATAGCCTAAAGTTTTTTTGTATATTAGATGCGTTATTACTTATTTATATCTAGACTGTCATACGTGATTATTCTCTTTATTGCATTTAGGTTACAACTATATTATGCTATAATGAACAAAAATAAGTTATTTTTAACCACGAGGAGAATAATGATGATAAGTAAAGAAAAACTAGATAGGATTAATTATTTAGCAAATAAGAAAAAACAAGGTGAATTAACGATAGAGGAAGAAGGAGAACAGAAAATTCTAAGAGAAGAATATTTAAAAGGCTTCCGGGAATCATTTAGAAAACAGTTAGATGATATAGAGATCGTGGACTGAGTATCAAATGTAAAATTTAAAATGAAAAATGTAAAATTAAAAGCAGATTAAAATGCAGAGTTCAGAATGGAAAATTGCGTTGGTCTTTATCTGTCATCTCGAGCATAGTCGAGAGATCTCCGTTTTTTAATGCTTTTAGAGTTTAGAGTGCAGAATTGCATACGAATTTGCTTTTACCTTAAGGTTGATGGCTTAATGCTTAAGGGTTATTAGAAAGGAGACAGAACATGTCACAGAATAAAGAGTTAGAAAAGTTATTGGTGAAGAGATATGATAATGCTTGGAGAAGATTAGAGGGTGATGAAAAGCAGGTTGTCATGGAATTTAGTGAGAGTTATAAAAAGTATTTAGATAATTGCAAAACTGAACGAGAATGTTCTTTGCACACTGTGAAATTAGCGAGGGAAAAAGGTTTTAAGTCTATAGATGAATATCTCGATGGTCACGTTAAAGTGAAAGCAGGAGATAAAATATATGGCATTTTTAAAGATAAAACAGTGGTTCTATTCGTCATGGGTGAAGAGGACCTGGAAAAAGGTATCAATATTATTGGATCACATATTGATTGTCCTAGACTAGATTTAAAGCAAGCTCCTCTTTATGAAGACACTGAGTTGGCATTCTTTAAAACGCACTACTATGGAGGTATTAAAAAATATCAGTGGACGGCTATGCCCTTAGCACTACATGGTGTTGTGATTAAACAAGATGGCACAAAAATTACAATCAGCATTGGAGAACTAGATAGTGAACCAATATTTTATATAACAGATTTATTACCTCATCTTTCAAAGGATCAAATGGCCAAAAAATTAGAGCAAGCCATTACAGGTGAAAATTTAAATATTTTAGTAGGAAGTATACCCCTTCAAGATGAGGAAACAAAAGATAGTGTGAAATTAAGTATTTTGAAAATTCTACATGATAAATATGGAATAATTGAAGAGGATTTAGCTTCTGCTGAACTAGAAATAGTACCTGCTGGTAAAGCTAGAGATGTAGGTTTTGACAAAGGTTTAATCTCAGCATATGGACATGACGATCGAGTTTGTGCTTATGCCTCTGTAGAAGCGATTTTCACTATAGATCATCCAAAGAAAACTTGTGTGGCAATACTAGCGGATAAAGAAGAAATTGGTAGTGTAGGAAATACGGGGATGACTTCTAAATACTTTGAAAACTTATTAATGGAAATCATTCATTTATCTGATGTGAAAGAAACGGAACTTACTATTCGAAGATGTTTGATGTATTCAAAGTTTTTGTCCGCCGATGTAAACGCAGCTCTAGATCCAAATTATCCTAACACCCACGACAAACTTAATGCAGCCTATATAGGAAAAGGAATAGTAGTAACTAAATATACTGGTTCAAGAGGAAAATCTGGAAGTAATGATGCAAATGCTGAATTTATGGCAGAAGTGAGAAAAATATTCAACGAAAATGATATATGCTGGCAAATGGGAGAACTAGGTAAAGTAGATGCAGGCGGAGGTGGTACCATTGCGTCGATTCCCGCTCAATACGGTATGGACGTAATCGATGTAGGAGTAGCCCTCTTAAGCATGCACGCACCTTATGAAGTCGCAAGCAAGGTAGATATTTACATGGCCCACAAGGCATTTATCGCTTTCTATAAGAGCAAGGTTTAGATGCAATTGAGAATGCAGAATGCAGAATTATCGTGAATGCCATCCTTTTGGGTCAGTGATCTGTGATCCGGTCACTAGTGACTGGTAAAGTGTTTTAGCATTTTAGCGTTTTGTATTTTGTATTTTGTATTTTAATTTTGCATTTTGCATTCTGCATTCTGCATTGTTCTTATCGTATTCTGCATTATAATGTTTGGGGGTGAAACTCATGAAAATCTATGGACTAACTGGTGGGATTGCGACCGGCAAGAGTGCTGTTGCCGCTATTTTAAATACGGAACTTCATGTAAATATTATAGATGCTGATTTACTGGCTCGTGAGGCTGTAGAACCTGGGAGTACAGGTTTGATGGGAATAATTGAATCATTTGGGAAAGATATACTCTTAGGAGACCAAAGTTTAGATCGGACAAAATTAGGAAGTGTTGTATTTAAAGATAAAAAATCCATTAAGATACTAAACCAAATTATTCATCCTGAAGTAAATCAGCTGTTTAATAAGTCAGTAGAAATGTATAGGGAACAAGGGTGTAAAGCCATTATCTACGATTGTCCTCTACTAGTAGAAGAAAATCTTATAGATAGAGTAGATGAAGTTATATTAGTAATAACAAGTGAAAACCTTCAACTTCAGCGCCTTATTAATAGAAATAACTTCACTTATGAAGAAGCCACGCTAAGGATTCAAGCCCAAATGAAGATGGAAGAAAAAATTTCCTATGCAGACTACATTGTTTATAATGATGGGGATTTTGATGAGTTAAAAGCCGCTATTTTTCATTTATGGACACAAATAATAGAGAAAGAACATAAGGAGCAAGATGTAAAACTTGTAGCGAGAGCCCAGAGAGAAGTTTGCTTAAAATAATACAAAGCTTCTAGTAAAAATACTAGAAGCTTTGTATTATTTTATTTCACGAGAGGAAAGTGTTACCTGACCTGCCGTCATCCTAAGCGATAACCAGTAAATAACAGGGTCTATAAAGAATGAGATCGATTCAAATTAGGGAGATTTACGATAGATATTGATGCTAAATATAGATAACGCGTCGAAGACGCTATTCTTATTTTTTGGTGCGAAGGAGGGGACTTGAACCCCTATGGAAATTCTCCACATGCACCTCAAGCATGCGCGTCTGCCAGTTCCGCCACCCTCGCGTTGTAAAGTTAAGTAGTAAGTCCTCAGTCATGAACAATCTTAACATTTATATAGAACAATGTCCAATATACAAGTAATTATAAACCTTGATTGTATAAAATTCAACTACTATTTATAAAATCTATGATTTATGCTTACATAGATAATTGATTAAGAGTATAATAAGGGGAAGCGTTTTTTAATTAACAATAAATGATTAAGTTGAAAGCTAAAAGCCAAATAGGATGGAAAAATATGAATGTAAACATTGTGGATCTTGGGACTATGGAGTATTCGAAGGCTCTTGCTCTACAGGAGGGTTTAAGAAATTTTCGGGTTGAAGATAAAATTGAGGATACTTTACTTATTGTTGAACATAATCCAGTGCTAACTTTAGGACGTAGTGGAAAAAAGGACAATATATTGGTTTCTGATGAGTTTCTGCGAGAACAAGGTATTGATGTAGTTAAATTAAAGCGTGGTGGTGATGTTACATATCATGGTCCTGGTCAAATAGTAGGCTATCCTATATTACATCTCAATAATTATGAGAGAAATGTTACAGCGCTAATATGGAATCTAAAGGAGATATTTATCCGGTTATTGCGTGAGAAGTACAATGTTGAAGTCTCTGGACTGGATAAGGAGTACACAGGAGTTTGGTTGGGCAATGATAAGATTACGGCCATAGGGGTATCTATTAGTCGTAGGGTTACTATGCATGGATTTGCTTTTAATGTAAATACCAATTTAGAACATTTCAGATGGATCAATCCTTGTGGCTTTATTGATAGAGGAGTTACCACGCTAGAAAAACTAATGGGTTGTCCTCTGGACATGGATGAAGTAAAGACGTTCACTGTAGACTATTTCTGTAAGTTGTTTAAAGTAAATCCAATAAAAATGTCGTTAGAGGAATTAAATAACATTTTGGAGGAAAATGGATATGAAGACAAAAAAACCTGATTGGTTAAAGGTAAAAGTTAATGTGGGCAAATCTCAAGAAGTAACGAAAATGCTTAGAAATTTAAGTCTAAATACTGTGTGTGAAGAAGCAGACTGTCCCAATAAAGTTGAATGTTTTACAAAGAAGACTGCAACAATTATGATACTTGGAAACAATTGTACTAGAAATTGTACCTTTTGTAATGTAGAAAAAAACACACCTACTAATGTGGATCAAGAGGAACCAATGAATATAGCCCTAGCTATAAAAGAACTATCCATGAAACATATCGTCATTACTGCTGTAACTAGAGATGACTTGTCCGATGGCGGTTCAGGTCATTTTGTAAAAGTGATTAATGCAATTAGAGAACACAATAGTGGTGTCACGGTAGAAGTTCTTATTCCAGACTTTCAGGGAGATGAAAAAGCGCTATTAAACGTTATTGTAGCAAAACCAGAGATTATTAATCATAATGTAGAAACTATACCCCGTCTTTACTCGGAGGTTAGACCCATGGCGATTTATAAACGATCTTTGAATTTATTAAAAAGAGTAAAGAAACATGATAAAGCAATCATTACAAAATCTGGAATAATGTTGGGCTTAGGTGAAGAGTACGATGAAATAATCAAACTGTTCCAAGATTTAAGAGATATAGACTGTGATGTATTAACCATCGGACAATACCTAGCACCTTCTAAAAAACATCATAAAGTGGTGGAATACATTCATCCAGATCTATTTGATGAGTACAAAGAAAAGGCTCTAGAATTAGGTTTCAAATACGTAGCCTCAGCCCCATTCGTGAGAAGTTCCTATAATGCTTTTGAAGCAATGAATATCTTGCGCTAGAGCGGGTTACTCTGTGCTTATAATGCATCATATTGAGGGTTGCGTAGCGTAGTTGAAACATCCTCATATTTATTTAGGTACTTTTCAGGTACTTTTCGGTACTAAGATAAAAAAGTGATGTATTATTTAACGATTTAGTATAAAATAGTTGTATATACAAGATAGTATTTAAATAGGAATAAACATAACCTTAAGTATTTTGCGATAATACTATATGGATACATAATATTAAAATAAGGAGTGTTGATAAATGAACATGAAACATTCTACTTTTAAGGGTGGGATACATCCTCCTTACCAAAAAGAGTTGACCAATAGCAAAAAGTTACAAACTGCAAAGTCTCCTGAAACTGTAGTAATTCCTATGTTAATGCATTCAGGATCACCCTGTAAACCTCTTGTAAAAAAAGGTGACACAGTTAAGGTGGGACAATGCATTGGTGAACCTAATGGATTTGTTTGTGCATCGGTTCATTCAAGTGTGTCAGGCGAGGTGATAGCAGTAGAGCCTAGGCTTCATCCTAATGGACAAAAGGTAATGTCCGTTGAAATTAAATCTGATATGCTAGATACAGTCCATGAAGATGTAAAACCAAAAGGAGAATTAGACAGCTTATCTCCTGATGAGATTAAACGTATCGTTCAAGAAGCTGGAGTAGTTGGATTAGGAGGAGCAGCTTTCCCCACCCATGTAAAACTCACAGCTAGACCAGGGAAGACTGTAGACTCTGTGCTTTTAAATGGTGCTGAATGTGAAGTTTTCTTGACTTCAGATGATCACTTAATGAGACTTTATGCAGATAAAGTAATCTTTGGTTTAAAGGCTATGCTTAAATGCTTAAGCGTAAACAAAGGTTATATTGGCGTAGAGGATAACAAGACACAGGCAATTGAAGCACTAGTCAAGGCTGTTGGAGAAGATGACCAGATAGAGCTTTTTTCATTACATACGAAATATCCACAAGGTCATAAAGATCAAATAATTACATCCATTATAGGAAAACAAGTTCCATCTGGTGGGTCATCTGCTGATGTTGGTGCAGTTGTATTTAATGTAGCGACAGCTGCTGCTGTTTGTGATGCAATACAAACTGGAATGCCACTTGTTGAAAGGATTGTAACCATCTCTGGTGGTGCAATAAAAGAGCCAAACACCTTTATCGTAAAAATTGGAACAAAGGTACAAGATTTAGTTGAGCAGTGTGGTGGTTTTGTAGAAGAACCTATGAAGATTATTAATGGAGGTCCTATGACCGGTGTTTCTCAATATTCAATAGATGTTCCAATACTTAAGGAAACCAGTGGGATTACATGTCTTACAAAAGCAGAAGCGTACGTAGCAGAGCCTCAATTATGCATTAGATGTGGAAAATGTGCTGAAGTATGTCCAGTAAAATTACTACCACTCTATTTATCTGAATATTCATTAAAGAATGATTTTGAAAAGTGTAAGAAGTACCATGTATTAGACTGTATAGAATGTGGTTGTTGTACTTACATATGTCCAGCAAAGAGAACATTAGTTTCTTCAATTCGCGTTGCAAAGAGAGAAATTATAGCCAATAGCAGAAAACGAAAGTAAAAGGAGGTTAACAAAAGAGTGAATAATCATTTTTTAACAGTGTCATCGTCGCCACATTTGAGAGCATCCCATAGCACTAGCAGTATTATGCGTGATGTAGTTATTGCATTGATTCCTGCATTTTTAGCTGGGATTGTATATTTTGGAGTGAAGGCAGCCGTATTGACGATTGTTTGTATAGTAACGAGTGTTGGTACAGAAGCTATTATTCAAAAACTAATGAAAAAAAATATTACAATAAATGACTGGAGTGCAGTAGTCACTGGGATGCTATTAGCATTTAACTTACCTGTTAGCGCTCCATGGTGGTTAGCTGTCGTAGGTTCAATATTTGCAATAGCTATTGTAAAGCAATGTTTTGGTGGTTTAGGTCAAAATTTTATCAACCCAGCATTAGCGGCGAGAGCTTTGTTGGTAGCATCATGGCCAGTAAAAATGACTTCTTCTGCATTTGCCGATGCCACTACATCGGCTACACCCTTAGCACTAATTAAAAGTGGCGTTACAGAAGGATTACCAAGTTATTTTAATTTATTCATGGGTAATGTAGCAGGGTGTATTGGTGAAGTATCAACGCTAGCCTTGTTAATAGGTGGATTATATTTAATCTTTAAAAAAGTGATTACCTGGAAGATTCCACTAGTATTTATTGGAACAGTAATGATTTTTAGCTTACTATTTGGTCAAGATCCTATTTATCATTTGTTAAGCGGTGGTTTAATTTTAGGTGCATTCTTTATGGCGACAGACTATGCCTCATCACCAGTAACTAAGAAAGGGCAAATTGTTTTTGCATTTGGTTGTGGTATCTTAACTTGTGTAATCCGGTTTTGGGGAGGATATCCAGAAGGTGTATCTTACGCCATTTTACTTATGAATGTATGTACTCCACTAATTGAAAGGTTTACGATACCTAAAATTTATGGGGAGGTGAAAAGCTAATGCGTGAAATAGCTAGTTTATCTATTAAATTGTTTGTTATAACAGCTGTTGCAGCCATTTGTCTTGCTTTCACAAATTCAATGACCAAAGATAAAATTGCAGATCAAATTGCTATTGAAAATGAATTAGCTAGACAAGAAGTATTGTCACAGGCAGAAACTTTTGAACAAGTAGATCAAAAAAAAGTAATTGATACTGCTAAAAGCTTGAATTTTAAAAATAGTGAAATCGTATCAGAGGTATTTAAAGGGCGAAAAGGTAGTGAAGAAGTAGGTTACACATATAAAGTTTTGCCTAAAGGATATGGCGGAGAAATTACAGTGTTAGTTGGTGTTTCAATGGAAGGTAAAGTGACTGGGATGAAAGTAGTAAATCATACTGAAACTCCAGGTTTAGGCGCAAATGCCACAAGCGAATCTTTTCAAAATCAATATAAAGGCAAACCAATAGAAAAGCCACTGACTGTAATTAAATCTGGTTCTGCTGGGGAGAGTGAGATTCAAGCCATCACAGGATCAACAATAACTACCCAAGCGGTTACCAATGGTGTGAACTTTGCAGTAGAAATATTTAAAGAAATGAATAAATAAAGGGGCGGAGGGGTAAAGATGAATTTTATTACAAATATGTGGAATGGTATTATTCAAGAAAATCCGACCTTTAGGTTAGTATTAGGTATGTGTCCGACCTTAGCAGTAACAACTGCTGCAATTAATGGTTTGGGCATGGGACTTACGACTATGGTAGTATTGATCGGTTCAAACGTAGCTATTGCATTACTTAGAAACTTTATACCTGACAAGGTTAGAATTCCCGCTTATGTAGTTATTATAGCTTCTTTTGTGACTATAGTAGGTATGCTACTTAAGGCTTTTCTTCCAGTTTTGGATAAAGAGCTAGGTTTGTTTATACCACTTATTGTAGTGAACTGTATTATACTGGCAAGGGCGGAATCTTTTGCTTCGAAAAATAGTGTTATGAATTCTTTTGCTGATGGATTGGGTATGGGACTTGGATTTACACTATCCCTTACAGTACTCGGTATTGTTAGAGAACTACTCGGCACTGGAAGCATATTTGGATATTCTATTCTTGGAGCAAGTTTTGAACCTGCGTTGATTATGATTTTACCACCAGGTGCTTTTTTAACTTTAGGATTACTTATGGGGCTACTAAATAAAGTGTCCCATGCAAAATAGGAAAGGAGAGAACAATAAATGACTAGTTTACTTATTATTTTGTTAAGTGCAATATTGGTTAACAACTTTATATTAGTTAAATTCTTAGGCATCTGTCCTTTCCTAGGAGTTTCTAAGCAAGTTGAAACGGCCGTAGGTATGGGCGCAGCAGTAACTTTTGTTATGGCTCTTGCTTCAGCGGTAACGTATGTAATGCAATATGCAATACTTGAGCCTTTTGGGTTAGGATATCTACAAACCATTGCGTTTATTTTGATTATTGCGGCTCTAGTGCAGTTTGTAGAGATGGTTATACAAAAGGTAAGCCCTACGTTATACGATGCTTTGGGGGTTTATTTGCCATTAATTACTACGAATTGCGCAGTATTAGGTGTTGCTATACTAAATATTGATGCAGAATATAGCTTTATAGAGACAATATTCAACGGTACTGGTGCAGCATTAGGATTTACGTTAGCTATTGTACTGTTTGCAGGAATTAGAGAGAGGTTAGAAACAGCGCCAATTCCAAAATCACTGCAAGGATTTCCTATAGCATTAATTACTGCTTGTTTGATGTCCATTGCGTTTTTAGGTTTTCAAGGATTACTATAGGAGGTGATAAAATTGATAAGTGAATTATTTATTCCAGTTCTCTGGTTAGGGGGAATGGCGTTACTGTTTGGTGCAATACTAGGTTATGCATCAAAGATATTTGCTGTAAAAAAAGATCCAAAAGTTTCACTAGTCGTAGATGCACTTCCAGGTGCTAATTGTGGAGGTTGTGGATATCCTGGCTGTGAGGCTTTAGCGGTTGCTATAGCTTCTGGAGTGGCAAAGGTAAACAGCTGTCCTGTAGGAGGAGTCGATCTTGTAAATAAGCTCAGCGAAATCATGGGCGTCACCTCTGACGGTAGTGAAAAAATGATTGCTAGAGTTATTTGTAACGGCAAAGAAGAACATTGTACAAATAAATTTAATTATTACGGTGTAACAGATTGCAAGGAAGCGGTAATTGCCATGGGTGGCAGCAAAAGCTGCGCATTTGGTTGTTTAGGTTTAGGAACTTGTGAGAGAATTTGTCCTTTTGATGCCATTCATGTAACAGATGATAAAATTGCTTATGTTGATGAAGAAAAATGTACTGCATGTGGTAAATGCATCGGTGAATGTCCAAAGGTAGTCATCACATTAGTTCCTGCATCTAAGGGAGTCCATGTAGATTGTAACTCAAAAGATAAAGGTAAAGAAGTAAAAGCAAATTGCTCAGTTGGTTGTATAGGTTGTAAAATTTGCGTGAAGAATTGTCCAGAAGATGCAATTGCCTTCGAAAATAATCTTGCTAAAATTAATTACGATAAATGTACACAGTGTGGAATTTGTGTAGAAAAATGTCCAACAAATGCAATCAGCGGTAAGCTCAGTAAAAGCAATGGATAATTAAAAATGAATAATGAATAATTGTGGAAAAATCTAGGACGAATCCTAGATTTTTTTATTTGAGCAGGAAAGTTCTACTTTTTATCATGGTCGAACACTCACAGTCATCTCCACCGTATCAGAGAAATTTGCTTAGAATAGGAATCAAATCAAAGCTTCTAGCTTGCTAGAAGTAACAATAACTTTACATTTTACACTTTAAATTTTACATGTTTAAACCTCCAATACTACTTAGTATTTCTTTACTTATGTATATTTTTTTTATATACTATATAATGATATGTATATGTGGTAATTTGGAAGGGGCAAGGTCTTGAGACTTAAGAAGAGTAAAGGAATGTTTGTATTATTAGTGATTTCTAGCTTGATTATTGGGAACTTTGTTGGAGAACTAATGTCTAAATATTTAAGCATTTTTGAGAAAACTATACATATTAGCATATTAAGTGATGGTGCTCCATGGATATTAGACTTAAGCTTTTTAAAATTTGCCTTTGGTTTAGTCGTTAACCTAAACTTAGGAAGTATATTATGTTTGCTACTTGGTTTAATTTTCTTTTATAGGAATTAATGCTAAACGAAAAAGGGGAATTAAGATAATGTATAAGATTGTTCTTGCGTCTGCATCTCCAAGAAGAAAAAAGATCTTGGAACAATTAAATTTAGAATTTGAAATTGTAGTTAATGATGTTGCAGAAAAGGTAGATGCAGATTTATCAAATGAAGAAAATGTGGAAAGACTAGCTTTGCAAAAAGCATTAAATGTAGCTGAAAAGATAAAAGACACAAAAACTATAATTATTGCTGCAGATACTATGGTTGTGGGTGACGCCCTAATAGGGAAACCATCTACCGAAGAAGAAGCATTTTGTATTCTCAAAAATCTTTCAGGAAAAGTGCATCAAGTGATCACAGGAGTATGTGTATTTAGCACTGAAGAAAACAGGGCAATAGTAAGCAATAAAACCACAAATGTAAAGTTTGCAAAATATGATGAGGAACTAATCTGGAGATATATAAGAACTGGAGAAATATGGGGCAAGGCTGGAGCATATGCTATTCAAGGCTTAGGTGCTATACTTGTAGAATCCATAGAGGGATGTTATTTTAATGTTGTAGGATTACCAATTATTTTGTTACGTGAGATGTTAGAAGAGTTTGACGTCCATATCCTTTAGAAGAGGTGTTTCAATGGATAATGAATATAAACATATTCCTATTCCTGAGCTTCCAATTGATGAGCAACCTAGACATAAATTAGCCACATTAGGAAGTGAATTGCTTTCAAATGCTGAACTATTAGCAATAATAATTGGAACGGGTAATAAAAATGAAACAGCAGTGCAACTTTCTCAACGGGTTTTGAAAAGTTGTAATAATGATTTATCTTACTTTGTGAATGCTAGCGTGGACGAGCTCTGCCAGAGCAAAGATCTAAAGGGTATAGGATTTGTAAAAGCCTGTAAGATAAAAGCTGCGTTTGAAATTGGTAGACGGCTAAGTAAGCAAACAAAAACATACCATAAAGTACGTAGTCCAAAAGATATAGCTGATATATTAATAGAAGATATGAAATACCTAAACCAAGAGCACTTTAAAATTGTTTTACTAGATACGAAAAATCAGATTACAAGTATTGAGACGGTTACTATTGGCATACTAAATGCTTCATTGGTTCACCCAAGGGAAGTTTTTAGAATTGCGATTAACAAAAGTTCATCATCGATTATTGCTGTACATAATCATCCTAGTGGAGATCCTTATCCTAGTGAGGAGGACAAAAAACTCACCAATAGATTGATACAAGCAGGGGAAATTATAGGAATTAAACTATTGGATCACCTTATCATTGGTTATGATAATTATATTAGTTTTAAGGAAATAGGTTTATTATAGAGAGTGTGATCCCAAATTGAAAAAATATAAATTTGTAGAGGTGGATTTTAATTGGGAATATTAAGCAATGGGTACGTGGGAATTGACTTAGGAACGGCGAATACTTTGGTTGCTATAAAAGGGAAGGGAATCATAATCAGAGAGCCCTCAGTTGTAGCATTTAATATAGAAACAAAGGAGCCTATAGCAGTAGGCAATGAAGCAAAAGAAATGATCGGGAGAACTCCTGGAAATATCGTCGCCTTGAGACCGTTAAGAGATGGAGTCATTGCTGATTTTAGAAGTACGCAAATCATGTTGAAATACTTTATAGATAAAGCAATTAAAATATCAGGGGTTAGAAGACCAAAGGTTCTAATTGGCGTGCCTTCTGATATTACAGAAGTTGAAAGAAAAGCAGTCATAGAGGCAGCACAGATGTCAGGAGCTAGTCAAATCGGGATAATAGAGGAAGCTTTAGCGACAGCTATTGGAGCTGGTTTGCCTGTACAAGAGGCTACTGGTAGTATGGTCATCGATATTGGAGGAGGCACTACAGATATTGCGGTCTTATCTCTTGGCGGTCTAGTTGTAAGCATGTCTAAAAGAATTGGAGGAGACGACTTCGACAGTGCAATTATCCAATTTATAAGAAATAAATACAATTTGGCTATTGGTGAAAGAACAGCAGAATCTATTAAGATGAATATTGCCTGTGCCTTAAAAAATTATGATGATAAAGAAATGAAAATCAAAGGTAGAGATTTGGTAACTGGCTTACCGATGACGGTAGAGGTTACTTCTGAAGACATTTATGAAGCACTTGAAAATCCTATACAAACCATAGTAGAATCAGTAAAAAATGTTTTAGAAAGAACTCCACCAGAGTTAGCTTCTGATGTGATGAACCGAGGAATTGTCATGACTGGAGGTGGAGCATTGTTAAAAGGATTTAACCAGCTAATTGAAAGGGAGACGGGTATCTCATGTATTATCGCAGAAGATCCTTTAGATTGTGTTGCCAAAGGGACTCAAATGGTCCTAGAGAAAGGTTATAATAGTGTATTGTTTAGTTCTAAAAATAGGTAACTGGAGGTATTTGTAATTTTGAGATGGTTTAAGGAACACAAAATAACCATAACCATTATCGCGATGGTATTATTTTTGTTTTTTTGTATTGGAACTACAGCTCAAGGAAGAGCGAATACCACCGTTGCTGAAGGGGTTGTACAAGAAGTTGTTTCCCCTATAGAGAGGATCTTGTACGGATCATCCCAATACATTAGAAATGTGTATAATTTTATCGTAGAATTGCCTTCATTAAAACAGCGAAATGAAGAGTTAGAAAAGAAACTAAAGGACGATCACATTAAATTAGCAAATTACGATAAAATAGTTCAAGAAAATGAAGAGTTACTAAAGTTATTGGATTTAACGAAAGGGCACAAAGATTATGAATTTATACCTGCTTCTGTAGTAAGTATTGATCCTTATAGAAGGTTTAGTGTATTTGTCATAGACAAAGGTAGTCGTGCTGGTGTGAAAAAGAACATGACAGTAGTGTTAAGTGAAGGTCTAGTAGGAAGAGTATTAGAAGTCACTACTGGTACAAGCAAAGTACTATCGATAATAGATAATACGAGTATGTTTAATGGAATAAGTGTACAAAGCAGAGATTACCTTAGAATTACAGGTGATGATGATAATAAGTTAAAAGGATACACCGACTTTGATTCTAAAATCAGTGTAGGTGATATTATTGTAACATCTGGACTGGTAGGAGTTTTTCCAAAGGATATTGTAATAGGAGTAGTAAAAAAAGTAGATACTCAAGAAGGCAAACTAGAAAAAATAGTTGAAATCGAGCCTTCAGTACAAATGGAAAAAATCAACAAGGTATTAATCATAAAATAGTAGGTGATAGATTGAATATCCTTATACTTAGCTTAATTTTATTAATTGAGCTTATATTACAGGGAACAGTGTTTCAATTTCTTAATTTCAATGGAGTGTATCCTGATCTTATACTAATAACCGTTGTATGTTATTCAATAATTTTAGGAAAAAAGATGTCTTATAAACTAGGATTTATCATTGGTTTATTAGTAGATATAATATATGGAAACGTCATTGGAATGTATGCACTAAGTTTTTTACTTACTGCATATTTAATCAGTGTGATTAGTGTACAAATGTTCAAAGAGAGTTTGTTGGCTCCTATTAGCCTTTTTCCAATAGGAGTTATATGCAATCACTCTATCATTTACTTAATTAACTATTTATTAAGGGCAGAGATATCCTTTATGGATTATATCGTACAATTTAATTTCACTTATTGGGTGATGAATTTCCTTGTACTTATAATCATTTATCCATTAATAGCACGGTTTATAAAAAAATATAAAGTAAAGTCAAAGTAGAGGAGTTAATTTACAATAATATGATAATTAACGATAAAAAATATAGATTTACATTTTTGTTGGTTTTTTTGTTTTTGATCGTAGTTTTATTTGTGTTTAGACTTGCTCAATTGCAAATTGTACAAGGTAATCATTATAGTGAACTTGCACAAAATAAAATGGTTCAAAAGATTACAGAAACTGCTCCTAGGGGCTCTATTTATACTAAAGATGGATATGAAATTGCAAAGAATAAAATAGGCTATTCTGTTGAGCTTACATATAGTAAGTCAGAAAATGCAGAGCAAAATATAGTTTTGTTAAAGTTATATGACATATTAGAGAAGAATGGAGAAAAATTTAAAGATGATTTTCCTATCATAATCGAAAATAATAAGCTGATTTACACTTATGAAAAGGAAGAAATGAAGTGGAAACAAGAACAAGGGATTCCAGTAAATGCTACTGCAGCGGAGTCACTGAAAATATTACGAAACAATTATAACGTTAAAAAAGAAGTAAGTAATGAAATTGCGCTAGAAGCCATAGGGAAGATACATATGAATTCAGGACTACCTTTACTGATTAAAGAAGGGGAGATCCTGTTTAGTTATGAAAATACCGAACTACAATGGAAAAAGGACAATGGATTCCAGAAAGAAGAATACGGCTTAAGTGCTAAAGAATCTTTTCAAAAATTAAAAAAGAAATACGAAATTGCAAATAATATTGATGACAGGCAGGCAAGAAAAATACTCGTGTTTCGGCAGCTTTTCACGGCTCAAGGATTCAGGTCGTGGGAACCCATTGAACTGGCTTCAAGTATTAAATTAGATACGGTATTTGAAATTGACGCTAGCCTTCACGAATTACCAGGGGTAACTGTTTCAGCAAAACCTGTGCGAGATTATCCATTTAAAACATTAGCTTCCCATGTTCTAGGCTATATTGGCAAGGTAAGCGAGAAAGATGTAGAAGATGACAAATACAAGATGAATGATTTAAAAGGTATTAGCGGAATTGAATATGCTTATCAAGACGATTTAAAGGGTAAGGATGGTCAAAAATTTGCAGTAACAGACTATAAGGGAAGACCTCAAAATGACCCCACAAAGAAAGTAATTGACCCAGTTTCAGGGAATAATGTAGTATTAACTATAGATTATGATTTGCAAAAAGTTGCAGAGGAAGCTCTGGCTAAACAAATAAAAGCAATTCAGAAGAGTAAAGCACCAAAAGCCAAGTCAGGTGCTGTGGTGGTAATAGATGTGAATACTGGAGGAATACTAGCACTAGCGAGTTATCCAGATTATGATCTTAACTTATTTACCAATGGAATTAGTAAAGAAGACTGGGATAAGCTAAATGTCTTGGTGGAAGATTCACTTTTCCCAAAGCCATTATTTAACAATGCAACAATGGCAGCACTTCAACCTGGTTCAGTGTTTAAACCTATGATGGCCGCGGCGGGACTACAAGAAAAAGTAATTACCAAATCTTCTATTATTTACTGCCCGAGAACATACCCTAGATTTAAACAATTTACCTGTTTGGGATATCATAGTTCAGAGACTATAAGAGAGGCAATTAAAGATTCTTGTAATATTTTCTTCTATGAAACAGGATTTCGATTAAGTGTAGATAATATTGAAAAATACGCCAAGGAATTTGGTTTAGGTTCAAAAACGGGCATAGAAATTTCAGAGTCTTCTGGTTACCTAGCTACAAAGGAAGATAAGAAAAAAATATGGACTTACGCTACGTCTGATTATATAAGAAATATCGTAGGTATTGAAGGTACATCAGTAATTATTAATGACGAAGGAAAAGAACAAGAAGTATATAAATCCTATGCTATTGCCAAAGAGTTGAATACGAAAATAACTTCTGAAAAATTCCCCGATTATGGAGCTATTTTTAAAGAAGTAGTAAATATCATGTCTAAATATAATGTGAAAGACAATAGTTACCTTCATGGAATTACTGTGCTTGTTAATAGTGGGAGATGGTCACCATCAGACACAATCAATGCTGCAATTGGGCAAGGAGGTAATTCCTTTACGCCTATTCAAATAGCAAATTATTTAGCCACTTTAGTAAACGGTGGAGTTCATAGAGAAACATATTTAGTAGATCAAGTAGTAACTAAAGATGGACAGATAAAATACCAACACAAAGAGAATGTGGTAAATAAAGTAGATGTCGATGAAGAATATATTACAGAAATAAAAAAAGGGATGAAAGATGTTGCTATGTTCAGTTCAGGTAGAAATGCTTTCGTTGGATTTGACCATAGTGGCATAGGTATAGGTGGTAAAACAGGAACTGCACAATATGGATCAGAAAATGTTGCTAACACTGCCTGGTTTATGGGGTTCGCTCCCTTTGAAAAACCAGAAATTGCAGTAGTGTCAATGATCATCCAAGGTGATAAAAGTGGGAATTCAGTCCCTATAGCTAGAGAAATTATGGATGCATATTTTTATAAAAATACTACAGCTAAAGAAGCAGAAGAAGCAAAGAAAGAAGATAAAGTTAAAGAAGAACAAATAAATAGCCAGGAAAAAGGAAAAGAACCAGTTATTGAAGAATAACTGGTTCTTTTCTTGTTTAAGCATTTAGTTTAATGAATAAACCGATTTTCTTTTCTTAGAGTAATAATAAAATCATAAGGAAGCTTCTGCTTTAATATATAAAGAACTTCAACCTTACATTCATGTAGGTCCTTGGACATGTCCTCTGTACATATTAGTTCAAATAATACCGTGTAACTATTTGCATCTTCAACAACTCTAAAATCTTGCACCGATTTTAGATCATTAATTTCTTTAAGAAGGAGATGGACTTTTTCTTTGATATCATTGGTTAGTTTACAAGTATCTTCAATAGGATCTACATGTAACAAAAGGGAAATATCTAAGTCATCTTTAATTGTACGCTCGATGTGATCGATAATTGAATGGGCCACCAATAAAGACAAATTTGAGGATATTTCTACATGGGCGGTAACCATCTTAGCCATAGGACCGTAATCGTGTACGATGATATCGTGGACACTTAGTATTTCATCATAACTTTTCACATTGTTTTCAATTGATTTTACTAGCTTAAAATCAGGTTTATGACCGATGATAATATCTACAGACTCCTTGATAAAAGTAAAGCCATTGTAAATAATAAAAAGTGCAACTAAAACTCCAACATAACCGTCAATAATATATCCGCTAAAATAAAATACAATAAAAGAGACGAAAACAGAGCTTGTAGCCCACACGTCGCTAAGAGAATCAATGGAGGCAGTTTTTAGTACCTTTGAGTCAATCTTTTTGGACATCTTTGAATAGAACATGGCTAACCACAATTTGACTGCAATCGTTGAAATCAAGATAATCACAATAAGCCAATCAAATTTCATACTAGATGGATTGATTATTCTATCAAAGGAGTCCTTTATCAATTCATATCCAATGAAGATGATGATAAAAGATACCAATAATGAAGATAAATATTCAGTTCTCCCATGTCCGAAGGGATGTTGTTTATCAGCAGGTTTGATAGACATCTTAAAACCGAATAATCCTACTATAGAAGTAGCTGTATCAGATAAGTTGTTAATGCTATCTGCAATTAAGGAAATACTATTTGAAGCCAACCCTGCAGAGATTTTTATTGCAAACAAGATAAGATTAGAAATGATACCAATGATGCTACTAAAGTATCCAAATTGTGTTCTTTCTTGATCTTGTTTTAAATCTTTGTTTTTAATTTTTCTTTCCATATAACGAATTAACATTTCTTTCACCTCATGGATTTTAAATAGCTAATGGCTATTAGCGCTTAGGTCGTAGTTTATAGTTGTTGAGTTTTATGTCTTATTTCTTACGTATTTATTGTACCTAATAATATATATTTATATGATAGGAAGTGCTACTCTTTTATAACTATGATTACCCATTGTCATCTCTATCGAAATGGAGAAATTTGAGGTAGGGGCGAACTGTGTTCGCGGAGGTATTTTCATGTTTTCTTTTTACTTACATAATATAACACAAGATTAGTGGTATATTATAGATGATTTTACAGTCAGTTTACCTCAAAAGTAGATAAAAAAATATCTGTGGAACAAATATACTGTCCCACAGATGTATAGGTTTTATTCATCTGCTGCTGTTTTCACAGCCCGGCTTTATAAATCCTAAGATTCATCGCCTGCTCATTTATTATCGACCATTAAGATGTTAACCTCTAGTTTGAGGGTGCTTTAAGGAATGCTATTTTCATTACTATTATTTGCTAGTGACTAATTGCAAGTAGCTAATCGTTAATTTTGTACTATAGAGGGTTAGTTGGTGCGAAGAGTATCTAATTATATTACGATGTTTTCCACCTTATGTCAATTTTTATTGTTTTACTAACAGAATAAATAAAATAAAAATAAAATATAGATATGCCCTTGACATTTTCAATTCATGTGTTATAATTATTTATAGGTCAAAGAGACACACCACATAAACGACGCGGGGTGGAGCAGTTGGCAGCTCGTCGGGCTCATAACCCGGAGGTCGCAGGTTCGAGTCCTGTCCCCGCAACCATTTGATAGAAAGCACGAATCAGTAATGATTTCGTGCTTTTTTTTGTGTGCCAGGCATGGCAATTGACTAGGTGGTGAAAGTCCACTGTGGGGGTCTGTAGTTACCAACCACTAG
>MCHG01000090.1_pt1 | contig 60573 bp, 51 predicted proteins | sample 787351 | NCBI WGS metagenome assembly MCHG01 (sample SAMN05430296, study PRJNA330682) | permafrost metagenome | biome: Cold desert; feature: permafrost; material: soil; isolation source: enrichment culture inoculated with soil incubated with H2/CO2 at 20 degrees... ... | reverse complement strand
GGAAACGATTATGATTGATTTGGATTTCACCTTGTTGGTAGCGATACTGAATGCCTAGCTTAACATTCTGACTTAAGGATTGGCTCTCCTGTTGTGCAAGGGATGCCATAATGGTCAGCATGATTTCACCCTTCGAATCCATTGTGTTGATGTTCTCTTTCTCAAAGAATACGGCGATGTTCTTATCCTTTAGCTGACGAATGTACTTTAGACAGTCTAGCGTGTTTCTGGCAAATCGGCTGATAGACTTTGTAATGATCATATCAATATTTCCTGCCATACACTCTTCAATCATGCGGTTGAATTCCTCACGCTTTTTAGTGTTTGTACCCGTAATGCCATCATCCGCAAAGATACCTGCCAGTTCCCATTCGGGGTTATTCTGAATAAAGTTTGTATAGTGTTCAATCTGGCTCGTACAAGGAAATATATCCACCGGTTACTCTTCCAGTGTGCTAGGTTTTCACGCCACATGTACTATCTAGTCTAACCACATAATAAAAATGGAATCAAAACAATTACTATCTGCTCACGACTCAAATGAATGAATCCCCTTATTTGTTTTAACAATTTCATTGGAGAATTATTTAATTTCATCACATAATGACTACAATGAGACAAGCAGTATAATTAAGATCTATAAAATCATCTCGTTTCACCTCCCTTTTGCATATTATAGATATGTGGAGGTGATTTTATGTTCAAGTACTCAATTAGGCCAGGCGATACTTTATACGGTATAGCACAAAAATTTGGAATAAGCATAAATGAAATTCTTGTAGTAAATCCTCAAATTTTTAACCCCGCTATGATCTTTCCTGGAATGGCCATAAACATACAATCTTTGGGTTCTATAACATATACGATTCAGCCCGGTGATACACTGTATTTGATTTCAAAGAAGTTTGATATAACTTTAAGCTCATTATTTCAGGCTAATCCAGGTATTAATCCAGCAAATCTTTTTATAGGCTTGCAAATTTTTATACCTCTTAATCCTATAAATATTTTTCCAACATACAATATAGTCGGCAGTTCGGATGAATTAACTCAGCGTCAGAAAGACAGCCTGGCCAAGTGGAGAAATTTCATCGTCCAGTTTGCTAAGAGCCATCCAAACGAGGTGTATATACATGGTTCTACTTCTAGAAATGTGGTTAGCCTCACATTTGACGATGGTCCTGATTCAACTATAACACCAAGAGTGCTTGATATATTAAAACAATACAACGTAAAAGCTGGATTTTTCTTCGTGGGAGGTAGAGTTGATTTAAATCCACAAATTGTTAAAAGGGCATATGATGAGGGACATCTTATTCTTAATCATAGTTGGAATCATCCCAACTTTGCAACTGAAGACCTTGCTAGTGTCAAAAACCAAATTATTCGGACAGAGGATAGAATAAAAAGCATCATTGGTTTGAAGCCAACTTTTGTTAGACCTCCTTACGGAGCTGTTGATGAGAGGGTTCTTCCAGCTATCACTCACACCAACAACAAAGTAATAATTTGGTCCATCGATTCTATGGATTGGGTACAGAATATAGATAAGAGTACAATTGTAAATAATGTCTTGAGTAATGTAAGGCCCGGAGATATTATATTATTACACACCTATCCAAATCTTAATGTTGAGCTGGAAGCCTTGCCAGAAATTATTACTGGTTTGAGGTCAAAAGGATATAGCCTCTTGAGTCTTGCAGAACTGCTTGGCATAAATCCATATAAGTTATAATATTAGGTTCCTTGAAAGGTCCTATACGTTTAGTATCTAAAGCACAATAGTGATTTACCACCGATTAAAATAAATATGACGCTAGCCAGATTGGAGACATATAAAATATGCTCACAAATAATTCTGCTAAAAAGTGCACACCACTAAACAAAAATGCACACCCCTGCATGGAATTGCACCGCAGGTGTGCATTTTTGTAATACTTTGGTAGTATCATCAGTGAATCCTTGCTAATTCTCAACTTCAATTTCATCTTATCGTCCTATCGTCAATCATAATATCTACAGCACTCCGCTGCAATTTCAAAATCCTACCATTTAAAATTGCTAAATTTGTTGCAATTATTTATAATCAAATCAAAGGGGGCATATCTATGACTTTTAAGCTAAAAGAAGGCTTTTTACTTGGTATCGCTTCATCAGCAACCCAAATAGAAGGCGGTGATTGTGGCCATAACTGGAATGATTGGTATAACCGCGGTAAAATCTTGGATGGCTCTAATCCTGCACGTTCCACCGACCATTACAATCGTTGGCGTGAAGATGCCAATCTTATAGCCGACATGGGATTAAAAATTTACCGTCTTGGTATAGAATGGGCACGCCTGTGTCCGACTCAGGACAATGTGGATGAATCTGTCGTAGCTCATTACCGTGAGGAGCTAGTATATCTGAGAGAAAAGGGTATCTCTGTACTCCTGACAGTTCATCATTTTACAAATCCGATGTGGTTCGACGAAAAAGGCGGATTCACGAAAGCTGAGAACATCAAATATTACATGGACCTTGTTGCTCTTGTTGTTCGCTCTTTTGGTGATCTTGTTTCGGAGTATATCACTATTAATGAGCCGAATATATACGCAACGAACTCATTTTATTTGGGGGTTTGGCCACCGGGAGAGAAGTACTTCAGTAAGACGGTTAAGGTTATGTCTAATATGTCTATTTGCCATATCCGTGCATATAAGCTAATACATAAAATGCGTCAGGAGATGGGATGCCATGATACGAAAGTAAGTTTTGCAATTCATATGCGGGTGTTTGATCCGGTTAATCCTAAAAATCCTTGGCATAACATCTGTGCGGCACTACTCAAACATTTTTTTCAGGGTGCAGTCACTCAAGCCATGTGTTTCGGCATATTCAAATGGCCGCTGAAAACGTCGTTTCAAACAGAACGTGGCGAATACTGTGATTTTATTGCGGTCAACTATTACAGTCGTTCCACCGTTTCTGGTTTTAAAGATGGCGTGCGTAAAGATGCTCCAAAAAACGACCTGGGTTGGGAGATTTATCCTCAAGGCATAATACAGTGCGCAGAAGAACTCTACACCCTGATAAAACGCCCTATATACATATCTGAAAACGGTACTTGCGACAAAGCGGATACATACCGTTGCCGTTACATATATGATCATCTAAAAACACTCAATGAATCCGAATTGCCTGTTAAGAGGTATTATCATTGGTGTTTCTGCGATAATTTTGAATGGATTGAGGGAGAGAGTGCAAGGTTTGGACTGGTGCATGTTGATTTCTTAACCCAGTTACGTACAATAAAAAAGGCTGGAGAATTCTACTCTGAGGTCATCCATGTAGGTGGTGTGACAGAAGAAATTTTTAGAAAATATGTAGAGGATCAGAAATATCATTTTTAAAATATGAGCTACTCATTGATAAATAGTAACGCAAACCGCAATAGATTTTCCTTTGACCTTGGCACTTGTGAGCAGAGGTATACTCTATTCATCTATGAGTGTCAACAACTAATATGATAAACAAGCGGTTTTATTTTTAATAACAATAAAAGCCTTTGATCGTTTAATCAAAGGCTTTCCTATTTAAAATAATATTTGATTTAGTGACGGACACAACTCTCAATATTCTTCACAGTCAACTATTACATGTTTAAATTACTACCTAAATTCAATATTTCTTGGTCATGGAGGTAAGGTTCATATGTCGTTTTCTACCAATCCGCACTCACAGGTCTTTGAAGTGTGTCCCCGTAATTACCGATATATTGATATTGATAAAATGTTTTCGGGTCAGTGATGGCCATTCCATGTGTACTTACATATTCTCTAGCTGTCGGGAAGTTTCCCCTAATTGAAAAGCTTGTATAATTCTTATTACCGTTATTAAAATACATATTGGCAAAGTCTGTTTCATTAAAAGTTTCTCCATAAGGGTAATTTGGCATAGTAGAACCCGCATAATAACCTTCATTGGGAATATCAAAATGAATAGGTGCTAGATAAACTCTTATGGTTCTTTTTTCTCCCGATTTTATAGTTGGAATCTTTTGACCAACGATTGGTCTAAATACATCATATACAGCTTTCTCAGCTTTATATGCATAATTAATCGTATTTCCATTTAATCCATTTTTAAAATGTTTTTCATAGTCTGCATATTCATTCCAACCAGCCGCTGTGCCATATCCGTACTTTGAAGGTGTATCCAAAAGAAGGCCATTTGTCGCACTCATCATATTATAATATTCCAGAGTGAAGTTAACATTCACATCAAAGGCACCAGGAGCTGAGTCATATTTCCCTTCATTCTTAATCTCTACTTCAATATATGCCGGTCGATATTGAAATTTTGGAGCAAGCTTCAAAAACTTTGAAGAAATTGGATTCGGATTCGGGTGATCATTGCTTTTTTTCATCTCATCTTTTATGCTGTTTGTTATTTTACCAATATCATCTGAATCTACTAAGGGATTTGGCAGTACTCCAGCCTCTGTCATTGCTAACTCAGCCAAATATTCTGCCCCCATGCTTGTCAAATCATCAAAATTTGGTAAGGTTGGCGGTAACCCGAGAGCCATCAATCCGTAGTTTGCTAGACCTTCTAGCGCCATTTTAAAAACTCCCTTCAAAGGTCCAATAGGGCAAAGATTTACAGCAAACTCTATTATCCCAGCTTTTAGATCATTGTAGGCAGTAGATACTTGATTTACTATTTCTTTACAAACATATGCTAAATCCTTAAAGAACTCACAGACACCCGCCCATAGCTCCTCATACCATTCTGTGGGTTCACCATTAGGGTCTGGTGTTGGAAAATAAACTTCTCCCCCTACTGTCATCACACCGGGAGCTATTGCCTTTTCATAATATGTTTTTGCTTTTTCAAATTCTGATTGATTACTAATAAAGCCAATATATTGAGGAAAATATGAATAAAATGGTTTCAGGACTTTACCTGTTTCTGAATTCTTCCAATTGCACTGCACTTCATTCCATTTTGGCATCCTATATATAATATAATGATTTAAGTTTTCTCTATCTGCCCATTGAGCCTTTGTATAACGAATGAATCTTATACTTGGCAGGGATGCCTTAACCTCTTCTGTTTTATCATATATTGATTCGGCGGGAGTGGTAACAAACCATTGAATTGGAGGATCGAATCCATATACAACAGTCACCGTCTGTGAATAGCTAAGATCTAATTCACCTGGTATAAGAGATGGTTTTAATGCAATACCTCTCACATAATATTTAGTATACACTCCCACCTGCATTTCTGATAAAGGTACACCAAACTTGGCAAAGGGCACTGGAATGGTATTGGGATATAAATCATCAATTTCTTCATAATAACAAGAATTTGCCTTATCTTTATCTGATATTGGCTGATTTACTGTTGTTGGTAAATCATAGCTTTTTTCATATACAATATTTTGGGTATTAGGCCATTCACTATTAGCTGCGAAGGCTGTAGTTGATACTTGAATAATTATCTTTTTAGTATCAGTATCAATCCCATGAAAATGGAAAATCCTTTGTGAATCTACTTCTTTAGGCGAAAAACTAACGCTTTCTTGAAGATGAGGCTTATCATGATTTTCATTGCTATAACGACCTACATAACTTACCGGTGACCAAAGCTCAAAATCTTGCTTTTGGGCATTATTATTGCCCGAAGTGTTGGCTTCCCCATACTTGATTGCCAACCCTTTGCCTGGATCACCTATTGGATCTCCTTTTAAATCAACTGGTACTGCTCTTACGTAGTAAATTTTTTGCTTTTGTTTAATTGGATTATAGGCGGCATTTGTTCCTTGTATAATGCTACTCTTTAGAATTAAAAAGTTCTTTTGATTAATACTTCCTAAATCTATAAAAAACTCTTTTTGTGAAGTAGGAACATCTCCAGATGCAATGAGCCCTATTGGGTTTTTCCAACCTTCTTTAAACCCAATATAGGGTGCTGTTGAAACTTGATATACTACTTTTGAAATCCCTCTTACATTTTCCAGATTATAAAAGAACCAACACTTTTTATCTCCACTAACGTCTACAAAGGAAGAATAATCAGATGAGCTATATATCGGTCCTTTAGGTGCAATCTTTGTTACTATACTAGGGTCTATTTTAGGAGAAATTATAACGGGCGTTTTAATGGGATTCAAAATTGGAGAAATGTTTACCAAAGGTTTCGCTGAAGCATAGAGCAATTCTCCATGTCCATTACCTTCTATAATACTAGGAAGCTTTGTGGGTTTCACGCCGCTAGTAGATGCATATAACCTTAATTTTGTATTATACTTTGGAAATCCAAGATTATCACTGCTTATCATATCATAAAACTTCTGCATTCCATCTTTTTGGGGGGCAATGGTATTATTCAAAGAAATTGTAGCCTTTGTTTCCACATTAGCTTGAACTTGCTGCGATTTATACTGATCATAGGTCCTTTTTACTAAAATGACTCCTTGCTCTCTGTTTGTATTAGAAAGAGGAGAAATTGTTGTTGTACTTGTTCCTTTCATGATATTGTTCAAATATGCAAATTTCACGGCATCTATTGCCCAAGCAGCAATATTACCGCTATCAGTAAATGGAAAGCTGCCACTTGTTGTTTTATTTAAGCCTGGTTTTGCAGCCTCTAAAGTCCTATAAATCATGACACATATTTCTTGACGAGTAATTTTATTCAATGGAGAAAAGATATCTACATTAGTTCCTTTCACAATTTTTAAATTGTATGCTTTTAAAACCTCTGGATTTGTCGTATCTGCAAAAGGATTGTTTGCAAGCATTGCATTATTACCGGACAACTTTTCATATAGTTTTACAGCAATCGTGCAAAACTCTTCTCTGGTTATTGGATTTTGAAAATTCTTCATAACATTTGTATAGGTCAAGTTATAATTATAGGCCTCAACCAATTCTTTTTCAGCCCATGAACTTTGGGTACCGTCTAATACTAACTTTTCTTGAGCATCAGAATATGTAGCAGTGAAAGGATTGAAAATTGTGGTTAATATTATGATCGCCATTAAAATGCAGGTATACCTTCTTAAGTAAACCATTTTCATAATAAAACTTCCTCTCATATTTTTACTAAAGAAATAAGGATTATACTTTTCTCCTTTTTAAATAACAAATTTTTGAATTTTCGGTATATTATATATATTATAGATAATATAGATAATATATATTTATGGCTTTTCCTTTTTTATTCTTGCCATCAGCTTCAGTTTTAAAACCGGTTCTGGAGATGAAAGTCAGATAGTGCAGTTTCTTCTCACCATTTTCCACAACGCTCAAATGAAAACGAATAGCCACTTTGTAAAACAAGAAGCAGTTTGATTTCTTCGTTTTCTGGCGTATCATGAAAAAACAGACACGCTAAATAGAGATTGACTGCCTCTCGATTTTATTGTAATCGGAGAATTCACCCCTGTTTACGGATGAGCATGGAGGGTTGGCGGCACGGTTTTATCGTTTTATCTTTTGAGAAGGATTGATTTTAGATGGATATCTCTGGCGGCTACTGGTGAACATCCGAGCTTTTTTAAAACCTCTTCTCCGTGGTAAAAGCTGAATGTTTCGTAGGGACTAGTGCTAGGTCAAAAACAAGAAACATTTTTGGGCTTACCATTAAGCTGAATTGATGCTCTACGATGCAGCAAAACCTGCAATGCGAATCACATCAGAAGGCTAAGCAGCTCTTCATGGAATTGCAGACGATAAAAAATAATCAAGCTGCCATTATCGGAAGTCGCAACGTCAAATCGCCAGAAAGGTAATATTATCAAACTATATGTACATCCATGCTGTGTTGTGGTATTATTTATAGCATGAATGTACAAAGAAGGTGATTCGATATGACCGATAATGAAGCTGCTATCCAACAAATTTTAAAAAACAACAACGGCATTGTGACGACTATGCAAGTAACTGAAGCCGGAATTCCAAGACGCTGCCTCAGTGCTATGGTTGAATCAGGTGCTATTTACAGAGTAGATCGTGGCATTTATGCACTTCCAGAGGTCTGGGAGGATGAGATGTTCTTTATGCAGTACCGTTTCTCAAAAGGTATTTTTTCACATGAAACCGCCTTGTATCTTCACGGCATGACCGATCGCACACCCATTCGTTATACAATGACCTTTCCTTTCGGCTACAATACTGGCAGCGTTAAAAAACAAGGTATCGTTGCCAAACTATCTACGGTCAAAACTTATGATTTAGGTATTATCACGATATCTTCTCCCAGTGGTAATCCGGTCAAAGTATACGATATTGAACGTACACTCTGCGACATTGTTAAAGCCCGTCACAGAGCCGATATCCAAGTAATTAATCAGGCCATGAAGACATATGCCAGCTCAAAGAATAAAGACATTGCAAAACTCATGAACTATGCCGAACAGCTTCATGTAAAGCCGAAGGTTTTGATGTATATGGAGGTTCTATTATGATTACCAACAACCCAATGCAATTAAAGGCTTATATAAAGAAAATGGCTGCTGAAAAGAATATCTCCGCGCAGCTTGTTATGCAAAACTATATGATGGAACGATTACTAGAACGGGTATCTCTTTCGAAATACAAAGAGAATTTTATCCTGAAAGGTGGTTTTCTGATAGCTGCCATCGTTGGCCTTGATACAAGAACCACCATGGATCTCGATGCGACCATCAAAGGCTTTGAACTCACTCATGATGCCATCAGAGAAATATTTGACGCCATATGTAAAATAGAAGTTGAAGATGACGTTACATTTTCGGTGAATCGAACTATGGATATTCGTGAAACCGATGATTATCCGGGTATTCGTGTCAGTCTGACAGCTAGCTATCCGCCGCTTAAGGTGCCGATGACCGTGGATGTGACTACCGGCGATAAGATTACGCCTCGCGAAATCGAGTACACCTTCCGGTTATTATTTGATGAGCGATCCATCTCCATCATGGCCTATAATCTAGAGACCATACTAGCGGAAAAACTAGAAACCGTATTGTCACGAAACATTGCCAATACCCGGCCAAGGGACTTTTACGATGTATACATTCTTTACACTCTTCGAATATCTGAATGTGATCCGGTGATTCTGAAAACTGCTTTGGAAGGAACTGCAAAGAAGCGTGGAAGTTTATCCATTCTTGGGCAATACGAAAGTATTATCAATGACGTCCGGAACAATTCTGGAATGCAGAATTTCTGGTTGAACTATAAGAAGGAATTTGATTATGCCAAGGATGTCAGCTTTGATGAGACTTGTGATATGGTACTGAAAATCATGAATGTTCTAACTGCTCCAGCATAATATGTCCCCAAAATCGGAGAATTGGTCACCCAATGCGTGACCAATTTAATCAAGAGAAATCTCACCCTTTTAGTTTACCATTAACAACATTGAATATGAGATACCTGAAATATGTGGACAGGTATATAATTTGTTTATTATTCCACTCTTTTTGTGATTGCGTTGCAGAACGGCTTCAATATTTCTAGCTTTTATAAACTCACAAGAATATATGAAGCCATCAATATCATCAGCTTGGATAAAATCAGAGCAAGTGATGTCTGGTCAGAAATACCTTCAACAATAAACAATATAATCTTTTTAGTTTTCATCAATCATCCTCCCAGCAACTCTAAAAGCACGACTAATTTCAAAACTATTCGTTTCTTCATAAATGTTCTCTTTCTGACCACCAAGATTAATGTTTCTATAATAAAGATTGCGTAAATTGTTATTGCTTTTCACATTGGCAAATCTAAGATATCTATTTTTAGGATTAGTAGTTGTAAAAACTAACGAATTTGTATCTAACATCTCTAATGGTCTTAAATTATGAGATGTAAATATCAGTTGACCTTTTCCGCTTTCACTTACAATTTGTAATATTTCACCAAGAAGGTATTCAAAAATACCCGCATCAAGTTCATCAATAACCATACAGACAGAAGGATTATTGAATAACGTGATAAGTATACTTAATATAGAAATAATCTTTTTTATTCCATCTGATTCATATTTTAAAGGAATACTCAACTGTCTCCTTACAGAGACAAGTTCAATTCTTACACCCTCTGTTCCATCTTCCTTTAATTGTTTACCATGGTTTTTTACGTCAATACTTAGCCCAGGTATAATAGTTTCTAGTACAATATTCATCTGTTTGATTATTTTTATAATGACTTCATAAACTTGTTCGGGAATCACACTTGGCTTTAATAAGCCTATCCCTAGGTCACCTTGTGTAATACTTTTTTCACCACTTAACCTAAAACTAAACGGAATAAGCAAATTCATGTTGATCATACCAGTATGATTATTCTTGATAATGAATAGGTTCATATCGGCATAATATTTAAGTGCAATTATTATATCTGTATACTCCTTAAATGATACACAATTCTTGATGATTTCTTCTGTTTCAGAACTGAAAATAAAAGAAGTTGTATTTTTCTCCGATAGCTTCTTAGATACACCTAATTCAATATGAATATTTGAATTATTCGCAGTTAAGAGTTTAAAATTCTTAATCGGCTTAAATATAGTCTCTTTATATTCTGAATTATAATCAATAATACCAGCTTTACTCTTCCATTCTCCATTAAGAAACTTCCTATAAGATAAGTTTTCTTTTGTAATTTTAACCTTATCCTCTTCACTCTTACTAAACTCTATTTCATAAAAAACGAGATACTTCTCATCTTGACGTTCTAAACTAAATACAAATCTTAATTCTGAGGTTGACGAAGTCTGCAAAATATAATCACTCGTATTTGAGGGCAACTTTTTTCCTGTGAATGCATGTTTAAGAATCCACATGGCATCAACAAGAGCAGTTTTTCCAGAACCATTTTGACCATAGAGTCCTATTATTTCTGCTTTTCTGTTAAAATGATTCTGTTCCATATGGCTTGGAAACATAATAGTTCCATTTTCAACATTCTTAAAATTGATTAGTTCCATCTGTTGCACACGAATAATTGTTTTATACACAAGCGACACCTCCGATTAAGTGTATCATAACATATTCATCAAACAATGTACACTTATTTTTAACATTCGATACATTATGTATCAATTATTAAAAATAATTATTGTCTTCATATTATTATTTCCTATAATATATCTACTATACTTAATAATGCTTTATGATTCAATAACTATTCAAGATACTAACTTAGTAATGTATCCTATGACTCTAACCTTTCCTTCTGATATTTCATCATCTATTAACATATTTTCAGTTCGAGCCAAAAGCTTTTGCACAATCGAAAAAGCAAAAAGAACAACTCGTTCCCATTGCTTTTCTATCTAATGAACCTGCCTACTTTTACAACCTCTTCTTTTTCTTCAACAATTCAGATGTATCCAATATCTCATTTCTACTCTTTTCTTTTTCTCTTGATTGTTTTACTTCGCTTGTCACTTCTACTTTAATTTCTTCCTTCATCTGTACAGCCATTTTTTCTGCTAATGGCTTGCCCCTCGCCTTTATCTTCCTCTTCCCCCTCCACCTATCCAACCAATCTTCAAGTTTGTGCAATGGCAAATTAAGTCTACGAATTGCAATATCTAACATAAACAAAAGCAAAGCAAGTGCAATCAGGTAAGGCGCTATATCAAAGCTTCCAAATATTTCTTTTGGATTTCCTGCAAATACTTCTTCTGGTTTTGTTATGATAGTTGCACCCGTGTCCTTTAGCAGCCGTTCAAAATTGGCTTTAGAATTGGTCAGTTTGTATTCTGGAGAGTAACCTGATGACAAGCCGCTACTCCCTGCATATACTACTTCTCCATCCTTTTCTTGTCTGGCTTTTATTAAATATGCTCCTGTTTCTTTTAGTTCAAAATCACCTTCGTATTTCCCTGGCTCCACAGGGTAAAGGTTGATTTCACTGTTCTCACCTGTCGGTGATATGATTGATGCCTTTGTGACCATGTCTCCTGTATCTTCACGATTTATCATCGTTACAGTGCCCTTGCTGCCAGCAGCTGATGTCTCAATGGTTACAGGTTGGTCTTCGTAGTTCTCTATGGTGAAGTTTATGATGTTTTGCCAGAGTTTTAAATTGTTACCCCAACCTACATAGTTGGCATTCCATTTTCCGCTTACGTCTGAATTCCAAGCAACTGTTTTACCTAATCCATACTGCCACACTGTCAGAATTGGGTCATCTTCATCGCTAGCTAGCACAACCCGGGCTGTATCCTTTGGAGAAGCAGCCACATATCCTAAAAGAGATGGTAAGCCTGCTTCGGCCGCTCCCCTAAGGATCACATGCGAATTAACGATAGACGGAGTAAATTCTCTATTGTTCAAATATGCTCTAGCTGCCATAAAGGTTTCTTTCGCAAAAATCCTAGGTATATTTGAAAACTCATCAGTATAATAAAATCTTCCATCTGCTCCTTTGGCTATACTTTGAAGCAGTGTAGTATCTGAGCCTTTCCCTACTGCTACTGTTGAAACAGTTATGTTATCAGCTTTTAACTTGCCTATAAGTTCTTCATAACCTGCCCTCTCTGCCTGACCATCCGTGAGCAATATGATATGCTTTATCTTTGTATTTGCCTTTTTTATAGATTCATATCCTGCTGCTAGCGCAGGTATAATGCTTGTTCCACCCCCAGATCTTATTGTCCCTATGTCCTCTCTAATTTTATCTGGATTATCAGCCTTACTCGTCTCAACCACCCAATAATTTGTATCATCAAAGGTTAAAACACCTATTTGGTCCTTTGGCCTAAGGGAATCAAGGGTTCTAGCGGCGGCTTCCTTTGCAATATCAAGCTTTGTTATTCCTCCGCTTCCATCTGTCATACTTCCTGATTTATCAATGATAAGCACGATACTCATATCAGGTATTTCTTTTTTGCCCTTTAAGTCCATGTTAACAGGAAGTATCTTTTCAAGTGGGGTTTTGTAATATCCCCCTAAAGCAAAGGAATCATCTCCTCCAGTTGCAATAAAACCTCCTCCAAAATCACGGACATATGCTTCTAGCGAATTCAAAAAACCTTGACTTAGGTTTTCAGCTGATACGTTACAGCTAATAATAGATTTAAATCTAAGGATGTCTTCTAAGGATGATGGCACGCTCCTAGCTTTTACTTTCTCAAAATCCATATTTGAGGCAGTGAGAAGCTTACCTATTTCATCTGCTTCCCCATCCTTATCTTCTACGAGAAGTATGCTTGGCCGATCTACTATGGTGGTATAGCCTGATGCTTCATTGTTCTCTGTTAATGTATCAAGGTCTGACTCTATTACAGCTCTATAGCTCCTAAATCCACCTTCTGATGCCATATCCTTGAATACAAATCTATTTATTCCTTCAGCGATCTGTATTTCTTGCTCTGATTGTTTTTGCCTCCCACTAAAAAGGGATAGCTTTGCACTTCCTGAGACTTTACTAGAGATCGTCACAGTTATATTGAATCCTTGGCCTAAATTTACTTTTTGTGGAAGCGACATGCTGTCCACCGCAATTTCATTCTTTAACGCTCTGTTGATTCGATATACTTTTAAATCCATTGATTCATTCAATATAGAAGGGGAAATTTTATTGCTAGCCCCTATGTTCTCTTCTCCATCTGTTATTAGAACGATTCTTTTTCTTGTGTTTTGCGGAATAATTGCCATGGATGCGGTCAATGCATTTTCTATATTTGTGTATCTGCTATCTGGATTGGTTTCAATTTTATGAAAAGCAATAGACTTGGAGATAAAGTTTTCAACTAAAGCATTGCCCCCAAAAGTCACTACTCCGACATAATCTTTATCTGTCTTCTTATGATTTGCTGCCCTGACAAATTCCTCTACCTTATCTCTATAGGCTTTCATACTATCAGATGTATCCAGTACAAATAAAGTTGTGGTGGTATCCACAAACCATCTTACATTGATTCCGGAAAGTGAAATTATAATCAAAATAAATATGAAATTTCTAAGGACCAAAAGCATTCTTTTTCTAAGCCAGTACATTTTACCCAAACCCTTAGCTGTCATAAAGACAAATACAAAAGCTAGAGGAATCAAAAATAGAAAATATGGTCTGCTAAAATCAATACCCACCAGTATACACCACCCATTCAAATGCCATAACCAAAAGGCCTAACAAAAGCAGGTATATGGATATATCCAACCCACCACCTGTTTTACTCGTTCCAGTTGTACCGCTTTTAATTATTAAAGGCTCTCCACTTATGTCAGATTCAGTTTCAGAAGGAAAATTGGCACAGAATAAATTCGTGGCTTCAGCATCCCCAATTTTCTCTAATACCTTGTATATTCCAAGCTCATCTGTATGATCAAAAGCACTTATTGGATAACTAAGTGATATTTCTTCGCTTTGTCCTGAAGGCTTAATAACAGAGGCAGATGTTACTTCCGATGATATATTTAAATTCACCTGCTCCCCTGATTTAACAACTGTCTTCTCGTTGCTTCCTGTACGCGCAAGATAAGTCAATACATTGCTAAAAAACATTGGATATTCAGGACTAAGAACAAAATCGCTGTCATGCAAGTCAAATGTAATGATTACCTGCCTTTGTCCCTTGTTTTCACCAGCTATTGCTGCTGCTTTTCCATCTACACTCATAACTTCCTCTGCCCAATAAGGCATCTCTATGGTCTTAAACTTTGATACAGATGCGTCCAGACCATCCATATACTTTGTTAGCGTATGGGCTTCTGGTTTTAGCCTTCCACCTTGTATCACGTCTCCTATTACAAAATGTTTGTTAACGAATGGTGGATTAATTACTAATAAACTGCCACTTTTAGACAATACATCAGGCAAGGTTCCATCATATATATAAAGCTCGTACTCATCACTTTTTTGATCTTGTGAACTCTTATATAACTCTAATCCCGTCACTATTGCCAACATTTTTTCAATAAATATATTTTTGTTTGAAACCATCAATACTTTTTTTGGCTTCACTGACTTTATGATGTCGTATGCCGAATTATCCTCCAACAATCCGTCTTTCTCTGTTAATTCTCCATAAATATACGAAACGTTCTTAGGCATGCTGTCAAAGTATATATTTTTTGTTTCCCCAGGCTTAAAATCTACATTTTGTATAGCTATTAGCTTTTCTTCCCCATAAAGAGCTATTTCCCTGGAAATATCGACATCACTCCTGTTAGATACTCTTATAAGAGCTTTCATGGAATCTCCCTCAATACTATGAGAAATATAATCTATGCTCGCGTTTTCGAGCCTTGAGGATATAACTTCAATTTCTCCCCTGACATCCCCTATGTCAACTTTGCTGTCCGAATATATCATAACCTTGTAGCGCTCATATTGTTTCGACAAAGCTTTTGATAATGCAATTGCATCCTCCATGCTTCCCGTTGAATTACTAGTTTTTATTTGATTTATTCTACTTATTGCATCAGATTTGCTCCCAGTGGCATTTATCAATATTTCAGTTTTTCTTCCAGATGAAACAACCGTAAAACTAGCTCCAGGATCACTACTCTTCACCATATCCGCTGCCTTTTGCTTCGCAGCTTCAAGCCTAGTGGAATTTTCATACAATGCATTCATACTACCTGAATGATCTATGACAACTATAATGTTTTCATAGGTCCCTGTGCCAAAAAATAAATAGGGGTTAGCCAAAGCAAAAATCCATAGCAATACCGTAAGAAGCTGAAGATAAAGCAATAAGTTTTTCTTTAGCTTTTGCCATGGCGTATTCACTTCAATATCTTTTAGTGCCTGTTCCCACAAATATGTACTTGGGACTATTCTTTCCTCAAACTTCTGCTTCAATATATACATCAGTATGATTAAAGGAATAAGTGATAGGAACGAAAGAGCCCAAGGAGAAAACAATCTCATAAAATAACACCTACCCTACAATTAAACCTCGAATTAGATGATTCCTGCTTTTGTAAATTCTTCAAATACAATTTTTTCGATGGGTTGCTCTGATGACACTTGTATATAAGTAGCACCCATTTTATTTGCGTATTCCTTTATATTATTCATAAATCTTTCTAACTCCTGTTGGTATCTCTTTAAAACAGCAGGAGTTACTGCAACATCTCTTAAAGATCCTGTTTCACTATCAACAAGTTTGACCTGTCCTTCCATAAAAGGGTTTATTTCTTCATTGGCTAAAACATGTATCAGAATAATATCTTGCTTTTTAAACAAAAGATATTTTATAGATTCCTCAATCCCCTTGGGGGTAAAAAAGTCAGAAACTATGACAGAAATTCCTCTATTATGAAATTCCTTTAGCTTAACACACTTGTTTATATCTGTATTTCCCGAAAACGCTATGTTTTCAAGAAACTTTATACATCTATCAAAAGAAGCTCTTCCTGTGATGGATTGCGATTGTCTTAGTCCTCCATCTTTCATGATATTTAAACATACTCTATCCATATTGCCCAAAGCAAGATATGTAATGATTGATGATAGCTTTAGCCCTGTGTCCCACTTTTTTATGCTTCCAAAGTCCATGGATTTGCTGCAATCAATGAATATATTAATTGTAGCTTCTCTTTCTTCCATAAAGAGCTTTATGAAAAGCTTATCAAGCCTCCCATAGGCATTCCAATCTATCCTTCTAAAGTCATCACCAGCTGAGTATTCTCGAAAATCAGAAAATTCAACGGAGCTGCCTTTGCTTCTCGACTTCCTGTTGCCTCCTGCGCCTTCAGTCATCAACATTCTGCTTTTTATAGCGATAGATTCTAGCTTCTTTAAAAAATCAGAATCAAATATTTTTACCATAGTACCTACTCCATGCCAACAGTTTCAAGTAGTTTATTTATCAGGTTATCTGATGATATCCCATCGGATACTGCATCATAATTCATAAAGAATCTATGTCGCAGTGCAGGAAAGGCTACATATCTTATGTCTTCAAAAGCTACATTATATCTACCTTCAAGGAGAGCACGGGCTCTTGAAGTATTGATAATTGCTTGGGCTGCTCTAGGACTGGCTCCATATCGTACATACTTTTTTGTATCTTCTGGAGCTGATGTATTATCGGGATGAGTCGCTAATACAACGCGCAGTGCATAATCCATTACGGACTTTGAAATAGGCACTTCTTTTATAAGGGCTCTGATTTCTAATATTTCATTGTTGTCTATTATTTTCTTCAGCTCAACTTCCTTATTGGTGGTCGTTACATCCATTATTCCGTGTAGTTCTTCAAGTGTTGGAAATTTTACATTCAGTTTGAAAAGAAATCTATCAAGCTGTGCTTCTGGAAGGGGATATGTTCCTTCCATCTCAATAGGATTTTGAGTAGCAAGTACCATGAAAGGCTGAGGAAGTTCATATGTAGTCTTTCCTACTGTAACAGTCTGCTCTTGCATTGCTTCTAAGAGTGCAGACTGTGTTTTTGGAGTTGCTCTATTTATCTCATCAGCAAGTACAAGATTTGCAAATATAGGCCCCTTTTGAAAATCAAATTTACTATTTCCTAAGGCGTCCTTCATGATTAAATTCGTACCTGTAACATCAGCAGGCATCAAATCTGGCGTGAATTGTATTCTAGAAAAAGAAAGATCCATTACTTTTCCTAAAGTTTTTACAAGTTGAGTTTTTCCCAACCCTGGAACCCCTTCTAAAAGTACATTTCCACCTATGAGTATGGCCATAATAACCTGTCTGATGATATCCTTTTGTCCTATAATAGCTTTTCCGACTTCTGCTTCTACAGCTTTTATTTTGCTGATTGTAGCTTGTACCTTTTCTTCATCAAAGTTCATCGATTTTTACCCCCTACTCCTCTAGCGTTCCAAAATAATTTTTTACCAATTCTTTCATTCCTTCAGGTATATCCGAACTATTGATGCTTTCAATAGCATTTTGCTTATATTCTCCTATAACTTGATTATAAGGTACTGCTTCACCTTCAATGGTGGGAGATTTGTCGGTTATCACTTGATCCGAGTTTCCCCCAGTACCTTTTTTCCCACCTAGCTCTGAAGTTTGGCCTTCACCACCAAGGGTCTTTGGGGTGAATATCCTTTCATATTCTCCCGTTTTGCCTTCAGACTCACCCTTTTGGCCTATTCCCCCTTGGGTCTTTACAGGCGTTTGATTTTCTTGCCCTTTATCTGTGCCCTCCCCTGCTCCACTTCCACCTTGCCCCGGCTCATTGCCCTCGCCTGGCTGCCCGTTCTGTCCTGGTTGTGTACCCTGCCCAGGCTGATTATTCTGTCCTGGCAAAACCCCTTGCTGCATATCATTCAATTCCTTTGACAATTCTCCTAATGCATCAGAAAGTCCAGGGTCATACATTAAATTTTCCAAAGCTTTAGCCACCGCATCCAATTCTCCTTGAATGTTTCCTAGTTCTCCTGCATCTACCTTCTTGGCAAGATCTGAGAAGGCTTTCTTTAGCTCTGGATTCTCTTTAAATTCCTCTGCAAGCTTTAAATATGCTTCTGCCAATTCCTTAAGCTTTGAAGGAGTCATGGTCTCTAGTTCTTTGGCTAATTTGCTTAAATCTTTTTTTACTGAGCCTATGTCACGGTTTTTGATTTGCTCAGCAAGCTCTTTGGTCATTTCATTTGTTTCAAGCTTCTCAGCTATTTTATCTAGTTCCTCATTTCCATACGCTCTTTTCACTATTTCAATTTTTTTATCCCATTTTTGCAGTGTTTTATTCAATTCCTTTTCATTGTTTGTTGTCTTTAAATCTTTTTTTAATTCTGCAAGTTTTTTATTTATTTCTTTTTTCTGCTCCAATGTAAACTCAGGATTTTTATTTATTTTTTCAACTAATTTATCTATCTTTTTTTGAGTCTCTGCAATCTTCACTTTTTGTTTATGCATATCTTCTGCCTTTTCCTTCATGGAATTTGGCAAGAATGCGCTTAACGACAGTGAGGCTGTCAAAATCAGCACCACCACTAGATATTTATGATTCACCCTCATAGGAACTAATTTTTTCAAATCAAAATTGCGAATATGGATAAGGGTATCTTGCTTTTGAAGAGCTGCTATATCTCTATTGTCACCAATTAATTCTAAAGCTGTCACAGTTCTCTCCTTAAGGCCTTTTGAGTCAGCCGTTAGCGCAGCCTTCTTTCTATCTGGCAGTCTAAAGAAAGCATAAATGATTCCTAGGCATAAAGCAGGTATTATCATATATAAAGACTTCATATATACATCATAAATAGGAATAAATCTTGAAAGCATCGCAAATAAGATCCCAACAGCCAATGCACCTGACAAGGCAATCAAGGAGTAATTGATAGCCTTTATAGCAAATAGTCTTCTACGAACCTTTTCAACAAATGCTATGATTTCAATATCAATTTTACTCATCATACAACTACCCCCTTCTAGGAGTTTTTAATGGATTCAGCTTCATTGCTGATAGCCAAACAAGAAATGCCGAGAACCCTATATCAAAAACTATATTGATCATCCAAGGCTTCATTAAAAAATTATTGGTATTATTGTAATAAACCCCTGGCAAAAAATCAAAGTTTCCTCTTCCCAGCTGTTCTAAAAGTACTGAGGTAAAACCAGTAATAGGGTTTGCATACATGATATATGAAACATTGCTACTATCCCAGCTATGCAATACTACTTCTAAGTAAAACAAAGTTAAAAACAGGGTACCTAGGGTCAAAAAAGCCACAGCTCCGTATGTCAAAACATTGGCAACGGTTGTTCTCTTAAAATAGGTTGAAAAAAATATTCCAATGCTTCCTATCATAATAGAAGTTGCTATATAAAAGCCAAGAAGTTGCAATAGCTCCACAAGGGATATTCCTCCAAACATAAATATCATTGAAAATATAGGAAGTGACGCTACAATCAATAAGATGATGTGGCTAAGGGAAGCAAAAAGCTTCCCTGTAATTATTGATAGGGGAGACATGCTTGTAGAAAGTAGTAAATCTAGGGTTTGTTTTTCTCTTTCTCCGGATATGGCTCCTGCTGTGAGAGCAGGTACAATAAATAAAATCAAGGCGAACTGAAATATGGCAAGCAAGGTATAGGAGCCCATGGCAAGCTCTGGGTTTACTATAGATGTATACATATCGCTAGCAGCTGTTATTAAGAAAAATACTGCAACAAGGGCAAGAATTACCAAGTACACAGTAATGATCCCTACTGCCCTCCACCCTCGCATTTTTACTTTTAGTTCTTTTAAAAGTACAGGATTTATATTCATATTTCTAACCTCCCTGGCAGCTTAGCGTTATGATAACGCTTTAGCACAAAATTTAAGTTGGAAAGACGCAGGTTTTTCAACCTATATCCCCCTTTGTAACCTTCATGAACACATCTTCTAGGTTGCCATCTAGCTGTGTAAAAGAAAATACCGGTATATCTTTTTTGATTAAGGCATGAAGAATAGTTGCCATGTCATCATCTGAGCCTTCAAATCCTGCTTCAATTGCATAATCCGTATTCGTTACCTTTTCTAAGTTTGGAAACTCCTTTAATATCATTAGGGCCTCTTCTATTTTATCTTTTACTTTTATTTTTATTAGCCTTTTGTTATACACTTGCTTCATAATATCATCAACATTGCCACTGATGACTATTTTTCCATTATCTATTATTCCTATGCTGGTACATAGTTCTGCCAGTTCCGATAATATATGAGAGCTTATGATGATTGTTTTTCCCATATTCTTTAGGGTTCTCAGTAGTTCCTTCATCTCTACTCTCGCTCTTGGGTCCATTCCAGAAGCTGGCTCATCTAGTACCAAAAGCTTAGGATTGTGAACTAAACATCTTGCTAAGCAAAGTCTTTGCTTCATCCCACGGGATAGACTATCTACGTAAAAGTTTCTCTTGTGTTCCAGATCTACCAGTTGTAGGAGGTCTGTTATCATATTTTTTCTTGCTTCTGGTTTTACTTTATATATTGATGCATAAAAATCCAAATACTCATGTACTTTCAGATCATCATATACGCCAAAGAAATCAGGCATATAACCTATTTTGTCCTTTAATAATTTTATGTTTTTTCTAGAATCTATCCCGTCTAGAATAATCTCTCCATCATCAGCATTTAAAAGCCCGCAAATAATTTTCATTGTAGTAGTTTTTCCAGCACCGTTTGGTCCAACAAAACCAAAAATCTCACCTTCAGGAACTTCAAGGTCTAGACTATCCACAGCTAAAAACTTTCCATATCTCTTTGTAAGTCCTTTTATTTGAAGCATTATTTCACGCTCCCTTTGACGCCAATCTGCGGAATCTGCATTTCATTATCATCTATATCAAATCTAAACTTTAAGACATTATCACTACTTATGTATTTTTCTATATCCCCTTTGATGATATCCATGTTTGCATATTGACCCTCTGTCCAACTAGCCATCTTGACATCCCATATATATTGTTTTACTTTGCCAGCAGGTACTGTGAATCTGATTGATAGCTCTTCAACAGATACTGTCTTATCTATTTTAAAATTCATTTCAAAAGTCCCATTTCCATAGATCATATTTCTGTTTTCATCAAAGCCATTCTTTCCAGAAGAATTATTCATAAGCTCTGGCCTAATATATCCAAGAGGATACTCTATCTTATTTCCATTAGCAAAATTCAAATGAGTATTTGAAAGTACAAGGGTCTTTTCCAGTTTTTTCACTTCTTTGCTATTAACAAATATCTTTTTACTTATGGGCGTATTGCTCCAACCTATAAGTAAGGAGTCTCCACTGCCACCAGATTGATTTAAAAACATCTCCATCACTTGTCTTTTTTGCTGGTTTTCTCGATATTCCATAAGCTCCGCATCTTTCAATTTAGATGGATTGTTGTAGGCTTGAGTTGAATTTGGGTCCTTGTATATTAAATTCAACATATCGTACCTGTTTCCATAAAAGTTCTTCATAGACAAGTCAATGGTCTTTGCTTCTCCTCTTTTAATTTCGCCTATAATCCCTAGTTGATTTGCACTAACAAGATATAACTCGTCCAAATCATAGTTTGTATTATTGGTTATGGTACCTGTGATCTTATCCTTAGCATATTTGAGACTTGTATGTAGCTTCCCTTTTATAGGTTCTTCCATCTCTGCTACAACTGTATTCATAGACCACAATCCTGTTTTATAAAACTCTATACCAGTTTTTGCTCCTAGCAGTACTTTTGAGTCCACCTTAGTAGACTGTGGATCTGAATTCCTATCATTATAAAAGTTACTAAATGCCACAGGTTTAAAGTTCATGCCTTCCTCTGGCTCTATGATTAAATCCCTTTTTGTAGGATTAAAGATTCCTGCATATACTTTATGATCCACCCCACCATTTTCGTCTATCTTTGCAATGGATATGATGTTTGCAATAGGCTCATTTAGTCTTGTACCAAAGCCTACAAAATATATTATTCCTGCAAATATTACGGATAAAGCTGGAATAGTAAGCCACATCAGTTCTCTTTTATCAAGGCGCTTTAGTACCAGGTAATTTATCGGTGCGGCGATTAAAATATAAAGGATGAAAAGAAAAATGATGGTGCTTGATTTTGGCACCGTCAATTCTGGTGCATTCCGAAGAGCATATTGAAGCATATTATAATCCCCTTCAAGCTTCCCCTTATTGCCCCATCTGGTCTTCACTTCAGATGAAATCAACTTATCCATGACATTTGTAGAAAAGTCTCTGTTTCCAACCCATACAGTAATAGGTTTTAGTCCAAAATCAAAAGCAAATATTCCTATTGCTCCAGCGCCTTTTTTTATTTTGCTGCCAAGGATAATGTCTCCTTCTTTTAGAATCGTTTCCCCTTCATTGATGTTTAACTTCAGAATATCTAGTTGCAACGGATCTGCATTCATAGATTTTGTTTCATAATCGTATAAGGAGCTGGTGCTTATCTTTGCAGTATCCTCGGTGGTTCCTGCAACAAAATCGTCTTTGAAAATATTTAAAGTTTTCGCACCATAAGGTCCAGTACCTATAATCAAAGTACCTCCATCCAAAACCCAGCTCTTTAAAGCACTATATTGCTTATCTCCCAGCTTTGAGGTATCATAGTTATTTATTATCATTACATCAAACATCTTAAGTACTTCCGTTTCCTCAGGGAAGCTATTTTCATCAAGTTCTACTGTGCTGGTGCTGTTTGAATAATTAGGAGCAGTAATTTTATCGATGTACCTTATACTTTCATAATCATCACTCAGAAAACCAATAACCAAGGTTTCCGAGCTAGCGCCATTGGCTATTCTGGCTGTTTTTTTATATAGAGTCTTGCCATCTTGAACAATATTAATATTCAATGTATTGGTAAACTTTAACATAGGCACGTTCAATACCAACTTTTTTGTGGTATTTACTGGAACATTAACAAGCTGTGAATATAGCGTAATGTTATTATTTTCATTAGTGATCTCTATTTGAACCTCGCCACTTATGTCCTTCAATTTATTGTCTATCTCTATCAAAACAGGAGCCAAATATCCAATCTTATAAAACTTACTATTATCCTTGTCAAAGCCTACTGTCACAGATACGTCTAACGGGGTATCCGCCGCTACAATAGTTACTGTGGATACTACATTTAGCCCTATAACAAGACATATACACAAAAGGAATATAATCATAGCTTTTCTAATAAATTTCCCCATCTTTACCCTCCGTTAACTCATCGCGTTTAATACATTAGACGCAAAACTTAATAAAATGTTCTATCCTATTATAACTTAATCCAAGTAGAAATAGCAAAGCTGTGTCCGATTTACATCAAACACAGCTTTGCATAGTGCTATATCTTTTTAGAATGGAGCAAATTCCTGATCATTCCACCAGTCACCCATCATCAAATCATATTGTGCCTGGAACTCATTCATATGAGTTCTTTCCCAGAATGCAAGCTTTTCGCAAAGTGCTTTTAGCTTTGGTATTGTAGTTTCATTAGCCATCTTTTGATAAAACTCTACTGATGACCTTTCCATTTCAATACCTATTCCATAAACTGCTACTGATAAAGAGGAGGTATCTAGTGCTTTTACACCCTTTTTGAAAATACCTGGTGAGCTATCATCTCTAAACTGTTCATACTTCTCAAAATCGAATTCATAGGCATCCTGCTGGCCTTTCTCCACTTTCCCAAATATTTCTTTAAGCCATTTTATATGCATTTCTTCTTCTTTAGCTAGCTGCATAAATGCTTCCTTGGACTCAGAGGTCTTAGCTTGAGCTGCTGCCATTTTATAAAATTCACTACCTTCGACTTCGTTTATAATAGCCTTTTTGATAACATCTAATTCTTTTTGTAACATATGCATCATCCTCTCAATAATATTTATCTATTAATATTATACATCATTTAAAATGATACTCCTACATAATTTAACTAATAATTCTGTTTACTATACATCTTGTTTTGATTTAATTAATCTCCACTCTATTTCTGCCATCTCTTTTTGCTTTGTACAATGCCTCATCGGCCTTTTTTATCATATCAGTATGACTTATTTCATCATTAAATCCTTTAAAGTATATTCCTATGCTAACGGTAATCTTTATTACTTTACCATCTGCTTGGAAGGAGTAGTTTTCAGTACTTTTTCTTATTCTTTCACATAACTGAAAAACATCATCAGAGGTAGCTTCTGGTATTACTATACCAAACTCTTCTCCACCGTATCTTCCTACAATATCACTTCTCCTTACCGATTCCATAAGTATTGCTGCTAGCTCTTTTAAAATCACATCTCCTACCATATGACCGTATGTATCGTTTACTTTTTTAAAATAATCAATATCAAGCATTGCAAAGGCAAGGCAGCTAGCATCGCGACGTTGTTTTATAAACTCTTTTTCAAACAATTCAATAAGCAAAGCATGATTATAAAGACCTGTTAATCCGTCTTTCATTGCCATTTCCTTTAACTCATCTAATTTGTATTTGTAACGCAATGCAGATTGAACTCTTGCTATAACCTCTGCTTCATCTATAGGCTTCTTTATATAATCAAAGGCTCCAAGTTCTAGTGCTTTCTTTATGTCACTGCCTTCTGTTTTTGCAGTGATCATAATTACAGGAATATCCTTTATTTCAAAATCTCCTTTAAGCTTTTTGCATACTTCAAAACCATCCAGCCCCGGCATCATAATATCAAGTAAAACTATGTCTGGTTTAATATCATGAACTGTTTCAAGAACCTGATAACCACTTCGTAACGAGGTTATTTCATAGCCCTCATCCTCTAAAATATCAGTCAAAAGTCTAATATTAAGCTTGTTATCATCAACTACTAATATCTTTGTAGCCATGGTGTCTATCCCCCATTTACATTTTATATCATTAAAAAATCTACTTGCTCTACACTATATTATTGCTAAATTATCTGGTAAATAAACCGTGAAGCAACTACCCTTTCCAATTTCACTTTCCACCTCTATGTTACCACCAAGTAACTCTACAAAACCCTTAGTTATTGTTAATCCTAAGCCTGTCCCCCCTGCATTTTTTGTATTTGAACCATCAATTTGACTAAATTCATAAAATATATCTTCTAAATCTTCAGGGGCAATACCTATACCCTGATCCTCAACTTTTATGATATATAAATTACCTTTATGCTCGGCAGAAAGAGTAATATACCCTTTATCAGAAAATTTGAATGCATTGCCTACAAGGTTTATAAGTATTTGCTTTATCTTTGCCTTATCACTAAATATCTTAATGCCTTGTTCTAAACAAATATTATGCTTATACGTAAAGGATTTTCCTTCACCCAAAGTATCTGCTATATTATTTACTTCTTTCAAAACTTCCGTTAAATCAAAAACTTCATTATATACTTCCATTTTTCCAACATCCATCTTTGAATAATCAAGAAGATCATTTATTAGTTTCAAAAGATGTTGGGCTTCTCCTTTTACAATATTCAGGTTTTCTTGTTGCATCATCGGCAGCGTGTTACCTGACTTCTTTATGACCCTCGTGGTAAAACCTATTATTGCATTCAAAGGAGTTCTAAGTTCATGTGACATATTGGCAAGAAATTGACTTTTAAGTCTATTGGCCTTCTCTGCTTCTGTTCTTTTTACTTTAAGCTCCATATTTTTCTTACTTAACTCTTCTTCCCTATATTTTATAGTGCTTTGCATACAATTAAAGTCATCTATAAGCAAATCCAACTCATTGCCTGCCTTCATATCTATTGGTTCCTGATAATTACTTTCACTTATTCTTTGAGCCGCTCCTATTAATAGATTGATTGGGTCCACAATCCTTTTACTTATAACAAAGGCTAAAAATAGTCCTACAATAAAAACCACCAACCCAAAAACTCTAATAAAAAACTCCAACCTATAAATAGGTTGATTTACTTTATCCTCTGCAAATTCTACAATCAATCCGATCTTTAACATATCCATCCATTCATAGGAGCCATATACTTTTTGCCCGTTAAAATCAATATAACTGCCTGTACCCTTTTCACCTGACAAAACCTTTTTTATAGAGAAAGATTCCAACTTATTATTTGTATTGCTTTTGTAGTCATTTTCCAAATCGCTGCCTGTTATTAGCATACCATTGGGGTCTATTAGATATGCCTCACCCCAATCTTTAAACTTCACACTCTGAACAACGTCACTTATTCTTTTTATGCTTATTACTCCAGCCACAACATAAGCCGGTTTTCCATCAACATAAATGGGTTCACCTATAGCCATTATTATTTTATCGCCCTTAGCACTTTTATAAAAACTGGTTATACTTGATTTTCCTTTCATAGCTTCGGTATAATATGCTCTATTTGAAAGATTCGTATTAGAAGGCCCTCCTGTAGAATTAACAATCTTCCCTTTATCATCTAGAATAATGATATCTATAAGATTAATATCGCTTTTTACTTGACTTTTTAATATTTCTGTAAACATTTTAGAAGAGATATCATGATGCATTAAAGCTTCTATATATGTAGTGTGGCTCTTAATACTTATTTGTCTGCCTTCCAGCCATCTATTTATTTGGTTTGAAACTTCGACTCTATAATTTTCCACCGTATCTAATTGCTGATTTTTAATGGATACCTTTGTTACAGACAAAACAGCTAAAGATATCACACTAAAAGTAGCAAATATAAGTATGCTAAATACAAAAAACTGGCGTAAAAATATCTTGCTTTTTAATAATTTCAACATAGCTTTCTCCCTATTCATAATTTATAATATGATGGGCATATATAAAACCGTTAGTATATTATTCTTATTGTAATACAAAAAGCTACTCACTGAAAGCTGAATATCGGAATTAGCAAAAAAACAAGTAAAAAAATGCATTTAGTGTTAAAATATACTTGAACTTTACGTGAAAAACAAGAGATAATATATAGAAAAATGTAATAAACCATAAAAAAGGAGATATATATGGCGAAGATCATTCTAAAAAGAGGCGAAGAAAAGGATATACAAGTTGGTAATCAATGGGTATTTGATAATGAAGTTGAAAAAATAGAAGGGTCCTACGAACCTGGGGACATAGTAGATGTTTATAGCTTCAAAAACAACTTTCTCGCTAGAGGGTATATAAATCCCAAGTCCAGGATTTTAGTACGGCTTCTTACTCGAAATCAAGAAGAGATAGATAAAGAATTTTTCAGGAAGAAGATCACAACAGCCTGGGAATATCGAAAAATGCTTGGCTATACAGAAAGTTGCCGCGTTATTTTTGGAGAAGCCGATTTGATACCAGCTCTTATAGTTGACAAGTTTGGAGACTATCTGAGTATTCAGACATTGTCTTTAGGTATAGAAAAATATAAAGAGTTAATCGTTGAACTTCTAGAAGAAATAATCCAGCCAAAAGGAATATATGAAAGAAATGATGTAGCATTAAGAGAAAAAGAAGGCCTTGTGCAGAAGAAGGGTTTCCTTAAAGGTCCTTTTGATACTACAGTAGAAATAGTTGAAAATCAAGTAAAAATGCTTGTAGATATAGAAAACGGACAGAAAACAGGATATTTTCTAGATCAAAGAGAAAATAGAGCAGCCCTCAAACCCTTTGTAAAAGATGCAAGAGTACTAGACACCTTTTGCCACACAGGCGGATTTTCCATGCATGCGGCCTACTATGGGGCAAAGGAAGTAACAGCTGTGGATATATCTGAACATGCCATAGAATATGTAAATAGAAACGCTGTACTAAATGGTCTACAGGATAAAATTAAAGGTGTCACTGCAAATGTATTTGATCTTTTGAAAGAATATCAAACACAAGGCGAAAAATTTGATGTGGTAATATTAGACCCCCCAGCCTTCTGTAAGACAAAGTCCGCACTAGAAGGTGCTTATAGAGGATATAAGGAGATAAATCTACGGGGCATGAAGCTTGTTAAGCCAGGAGGATTTCTCATTACCTGCTCATGCTCGCATTATATGTATCCCGAAATCTTTACAAAGATGCTAAAAGAAGCAGCAAAAGATGCAAGAAAGATATTAAGATTGGTTGAATCTCGCACACAGTCAAAGGATCACCCCATCATGTTTGGCTCAGATGAATCCCATTATCTGAAATGCATGATCGTACAAGTATTATAGTTTATTGAAATAACTTGGGATAGGCTTGCGCCTATCCCAAGTTATTTCAATAAATTATGCTTTTTAAAATATGCTATGGATATTGCCACCACTATTCCACTTAATACAAAAGCGAAGGGATAGCCGTAAATCCAATTTAGCTCAGGCATATGCTTAAAGTTCATTCCATACCACCCAGCGATCAGTGTTAATGGTAAAAATATGGTTGTCACTACTGTAAACACTTTCATGATCCTGTTTAGACTTATATCCACCTGGGCTTGATATGCCTCTCTGACTTGTGTTATATAATCTCTAAGATTTAACACATTATTATTAAGTCTTAATACCCTGTTATTTAATATTCTAAAATATCTGATTGCCGAATCATCAATTAAGCCATTCTCGTTTTCTTCAAGATCTTCAATAATATCCACTAAAGGTTCATAATATCTCTTCAAATATAAAAGCTGCTTTCTTAGTTTTACTATATCAGCTGTAAAATTAATTCTTGCGTCGCTCATTACCTGTTCTTCTAATTTGGAAATCTTAACTTCTATTTCATTCAGTATCCCACTATCCGAAGATGCTATTCTATCTAATAATATATATAATATTTTTGAGACAGTTAATAAATATGATTTTGAAGCTTTGGAATTATCGAATATTTCCCCAATTATATCATTTAAAATTCTATGTTTTTCTTTAACTACGAAAACAATCTTATCTTTGGCAAGATAGAAGTTCAATTCTCTAGCAGAAAAGCCCGACTGATCTTTCTCGATGATGTTTATAACTCCAAAGTTGGTGTCATCATAAACTTCTATTCTTGGATTTTGCCTAGGGCTCATGCACTCTTCCACTGTAGAATTATGAAATTTGAAATAGTCATTATTTTGATACAACTCGTCTGGAGAAGCTATAACCCAATATTGTGATGCTTTATCCTTCTTCATCTCAGAAAAATTAGAATCAAATATATTATTATCCTTTATTCTATATACTTTCATATCATCCACTCCAAAACAATTTCAATAAGCCATCCATCTATATATTATAACATAACAAAAAAGCATAATAAAACAGAAAAACCCCCCACCTAGCATAACTAAGAGAAAGATCCTTCAAAATATTATATAACGTCTTATAAAATAAATCTAATTTCATAAGACGTTTATTGTATACAGTATAATATGTTAAAATATTACCACTGAATCCTATGCATGTCAACATTATTATTTAACCTTCTGCTCAATTCTAATCTATATTCCGTTTTCCACCATGTATACTTTCCATGTTCTATTTTCTTCAATAAAATAAATGTTCCAAGTTAAAGGCCAACTATCACCTTTTACGTAAACCTCCATACTCGAAAGATAAGCACCATTATCCTCAGATGTATGCCACTTCTGATGCATTGACACAAGGTTTTTATCAGTTGCCATATAGCCTTCAACCAGTGTCTTGCCATCATCAAATCTAATTATACTTGAACCATCTGGTGATTTTACATAAGAGGTCCCTTTTGCTAATTGATTTTCTATTGCACCTTGATCACCTGAGTATACTGCATCAATAAATTCCCTTGATAGCTTGTCGAAACTGTTTCTATTTTCTATAGGTTCTTCATGCTTAACTTTGGCTGCTAAATCCCCACCTAAAAAGTAATACGTAAGTGCAAAAGCTAAAACAAAAGCTAAACCCAATATACTTCTCTTCCAATGAATCATTAAAATTCCTCCCTGCAGCTATACTGCATCAAATTGTCACACGTGCTTTTTTTATTACTAGTAGTATTTCACCTAATGCAGATATTAAACAGTTATTTTTTTTGCTTTTAATTAATATGATTAGAAAGAAAGTTTAGTGTTAGACAGGAGGGGCGAAAATGTTAAATATACAAGGATTATCAGAAAAAGAAGCTTTGACCAGATTAAAAAAATATGGAACAAATGAACTAACAAAGAAAAAAAAGATATCTCCCATTTCAATCTTTATTGGACAATTCAAAAACTTCATGACAATAGTGCTGATAGCAGCTGCAGTTGTATCATTTCTTTTAGGTGAAAAAGCAGATTCAATTACCATTATGTTGATTATAATCATCAACTCTATTTTAGGTTTTATACAGGAGTATAAGGCAGAAAAATCAATTGAGGCATTAAAGCAGCTTTCAGCACCAGCAGCAAAAGTTTTAAGGGAGGGAAAAATAACTCATATAAGTGCAAAATACATAGTTCCTGATGATATCATAATAATAGAGTCAGGGGATAGAATCCCTTGTGATTGCAAAGTCATAGAATGCCACAGCCTTATGATTGATGAATCTTTATTAACTGGAGAATCAGTGGCTGTTGAAAAAAACATTTTATCTGAGAGCAGAGCGTATATGGGAACTGTTGCCATATCAGGAAGAGGAAAACTTCTCACGCTTTCAACTGGAATGAATACAGAAATGGGCAAAATAGCTCATATGCTTCAAGAAATAGAAGAAGATTCTACGCCACTTCAAAAAAAGCTAGAACAATTAGGCCAAGTGCTTGTAATTGGATGCCTACTTATATGTGCTTTAGTATCAATAACAGGTATTCTGCGAGGTGAGGATCCTTATAGAATGCTATTAATTGGAATAAGTCTTGCTGTAGCTGCAATACCAGAAGGACTTCCAGCTATCGTTACAATTGCTTTAGCCCTAGGTGTACAAAGAATGTATAAATGTAATGCCCTTATAAGAAGGTTACCTGCTGTTGAAACCTTAGGTTGCACAAGTGTAATATGTTCAGACAAAACAGGAACACTTACACTTAACAAAATGACTGTAAAAGAAATCTTCGCTCAAGATCATAGTTATGAAATTGGAGACACCATCTCTTCAAATACAAAACCATATTTAGCGCTATGTCTGGAAGCCTCTTCTGCCTGTAACAATTCTGAATACAGTAGCAGCAAAAAAAATGGTATCTTAGGCAAAATAGTCAAGTCCATATCAAGTAAAGAAGAGGAACTATTCAATGGAGATCCTACAGAAGTTGCAATTTTGGCGGCAGCAGCCAAATCTAATATATGGAAGGAAAATATAGATCAAAAATATAAGAGAGTTCATGAAATTCCATTTGATTCTACTAGAAAAAGAATGAGTGTTGTATGCAAAGATAAATCAGGTGATTACTATGTTTTTGTAAAAGGCGCAGTGGATACCATAATCAATTTGTGTAATCAATTTGAAAGTAAAAGCGGTGTTCAAGCATTAACAAGCAGGAATCAAACAGAGATATTAAATAAAAATGAGCAAATGGCAATGAGGGCATTAAGGGTAATTGGTGTTGCCTATAAAAAGATGAGCAGCTTTACTAAAAGCGAGGAAATTCTTGAAGGCAACCTCTGCTTTATAGGTATGTTAGGTATGATCGATCCTCCAAGATCAGAAGCAAAATCAGCTATAGAAACCTGCAAAATAGCAGGAATAAAGCCTGTTATGATTACTGGCGACCACGCACTGACTGCTTCTGCAATAGCAAAAGAATTAGGACTTATGCAAGCTAATGATCTGGTAGTAACAGGAGAAACACTAGAGAAAATGAGCGATAAGGAGCTAGAAAAATCCTGTGAAAAAATATCAGTATATGCAAGGGTATCTCCTAAGCATAAACTTAGGATAGTCAAAGCTTTAAAGAAAAATAATCATGTAGTGGCTATGACGGGCGATGGTGTAAACGATGCCCCTGCAATAAAAGAAGCTGATATCGGAATTGCAATGGGCATAAACGGAACTGATGTGGCAAAAGAAGCCTCTTCAATGATACTTTTAGACGATAACTTTTCTACTATAGTAGCTGCAATAGGTGAAGGCCGGATAATTTATGATAACATAAGAAAATTCATAAGGTACTTACTTTCTTGCAATATTGGAGAAGTGCTTACAATGTTCCTCGCCTCACTTTTTGGGCTGCCAGTACCGCTTATACCTCTTCAGATACTTTGGATCAATTTAGCTACTGATGGACTTCCAGCAATGGCCTTAGGAATCGATCCTCCTGATAAGATGGCAATGTTTAGACAGCCAAGGGGAAAGGATGAAAGTATTTTTTCTAAAGGTTTGACATCTAAAATAATTATAAGGGGTATCGTAATCGGTTTTGGAACTCTTTGTGTTTATTCTTTAATGTTGTATCTAACTTACGATGATATAGTCAAAGCAAGAACATGTGCATTTGCTTCACTGGTACTTTCGCAGCTTTTCTTTGTATTTGAATGCAGATCAGAAACAAAATCAATATTTCAGATAAATCCTCTAACAAACTTATATCTGTTAGCGGCAGTACTTTGTTCTTTAGCTTTGTTATTGATCGTAATCTACATACCCTTCCTTCAGTTAATTTTTGAAACGGTAGCACTATCTGCAATAGAATGGATCATCATTGTATTTATGTCAATGATATGGACTTTGATTTCATCAATAGGAATGCGTTTATCAAGAAGGATGTAAAAGTTAGCGAGGCTTCGGGGTCTTTTTAGGGCTGGACTCTGGGGCTTTTGGTTTTATGGCAGACCCGGCAGGCTAAAGATAAATTTATACGCTCAATAAATATTGCCTAGTATATCATTCGTACTCTTTTATTGGCTCCCAGTTTAAGAAAGCTCTCTGAAGCATATACTCGAGAGAGCTTTCTCTAAAAACAGGGGGTACCCATCCAGTATTGGAGGGTACCCCGCGTATCTCTATATATACATAATTTAACTGCTTACTTTTTGAATTAAAACAGAGGCGTTGACATTGGTTTGAGTTCCGCCTGCATTGGTTTGCAAAGTAACTGCTGCCGTACTAGTATGATTTCGCATAGTTAGCACATCACCAGCCGCAGCAGTGATGATTACCATCCCTGCATCTAGTTGCGTCCCAGCTCCAGAACCATAAGTGCCACCAGCAACAGGACCACCATTTTGTAAAATAGTGAACTGGTTCGGCTCTACGCCTGCAGCAATAAACCATACCGCATAATCTCCGGCACTTCCAAGTACAATTGAACTTGTTCCCGGTGCATGGGCAATGCTGCCTACAATAACGCCGTTATCACTGAATGTGATATCCGCTTCTAGGGCTACAACTTGAGCAGCTACATTGTAAATATAGGCGTATGCTGCTAATCCCTGTGGTGCAGTGGATCCTGTAGCTCCTGTGGCTCCTGTAGCTCCCGTTGCTCCCGTAGCTCCCGTTGCTCCCGTTGCTCCCGTTGCTCCCGTTGCTCCCGTAGCTCCTGCTGCTCCCGTAGCTCCTGCTGCTCCCTTTGCTCCGGTTGCTCCTGTTGCTCCTGTGGCTCCTGTGGCTCCTGTGGCTCCTGTGGCTCCTGCTACTCCTGTGGCTCCTGTGGCTCCTGTGGCTCCTGTGGCTCCTGTGGCTCCTGTGGCTCCTGTGGCTCCTGCTGCTCCTGTAGCTCCTGTAGCTCCTGCTACTCCTGCTGCTCCTGTGGCTCCTGTAGCTCCTGTAGCTCCTGTAGCTCCTGCTACTCCTGCTACTCCGGTTGCTCCTGTAGCTCCTGTAGCTCCTGCTACTCCTGCTGCTCCTGTGGCTCCTGTAGCTCCTGTAGCTCCTGTGGCTCCTGTGGCTCCTGCTACTCCTGTGGCTCCTGTGGCTCCTGTGGCTCCTGTGGCTCCTGCTACTCCTGTGGCTCCTGCTGCTCCCGTTGCTCCCGTAGCTCCTGCTGCTCCCGTTGCTCCTATGGCTCCGGTTGCTCCGGTTGCTCCTGTTGCTCCGGCTAATCCTTGTGGTCCTTGTGGTCCTGCTGCTCCTGGGGGTCCAGCTAATCCTTGTGGTCCTTGTGGTCCTTGTGGTCCTTGTGGTCCTTGTGGTCCTGCTGCTCCTGTGGCTCCTGTTCGTCCTCTAGGCCCTTTTGGTCCCTTTAGGTATTTTGGACATATTGGCTTATGATGATCACAATCATATTGATTATCATGTTCACAATCATCATCTTTAGAGCAATGCCTATCATATTCACAGCCATCATCTTTAGAGTAATTTCTCTCATATTCACAGTCATCCTCTTTTTCTTCTTCGCTATGCCAACAAATTCCTGATAAATGTTTGTATGGTTCCTTATATTTACTCATGGGATATATTCACCCTCCTTACTTAAAGATAGCAATTACTATCTATCTCAGTATTAATATATGAAGGATTTATACAACTTGTTCCACTATTGTTTAAGGCTTAATTTATAGTATAATAAAGACAATATTATTTTTCATATTTCTATTTTATAAACAGATGCTATTTTGAAAAAGGTCATGCCTTTTTCAAAATAACCTATGCAGCTATGCTGCAGAAAGGAACCATATGAAAAAAAGTTATAGAATGATAAAAGCATTTTCTCAAGCTTCGTTTATGGAAAAAAAGTCAGAGTTCATATCTCATGTTATGCCTGTAATTTCAGAAGAAGAGGCTATACAGTTCATAAATCAAACCAAAAAAAAATATTATGATGCCAGTCATAATTGTTTTGCTTATATAATTGGAGAAGATCAAATGATACAACGTTCTAGTGACGCTGGAGAGCCATCCGGGACCGCTGGTGTACCTATGCTTGAAGTACTTAGAAAAGAAGACTTAACAAATATCGTAGTTATTGTTACTAGATATTTCGGAGGAATACTTTTAGGTGCAGGTGGATTGATTAGAGCTTATACCGAAGGGGCCGCCCTCGCTATAAAAAGTGCTGCAAAGCAAATAGTAAAGCCCTTTGAAGTTTTTGACGTAAGCATTGATTACACTTATTTAGGCAAAATACAGCATGAGATTCCCAAAAAAGGGTATACACTATTTGATACTCAATTTAGTGAGAATGTTTTGATGACTATACTTGCTGAACCTGAAAGCAGAAAAAATTTTACTTCTGACATTATGGAATGGACTGGTGGCTCTGCCATCATAGAGCATAAAGGTCAAAAAATGATAAAGATTGATGAGAATTAATAATCTCATCAATCTTTATTTTATCAAATCACTTCATTATTGATCTTCCCAGAAGTGTCTATCTTCACATCTGGTTTTTTTGGCAAAGAGTATTTATAACTAATATAGAAAAACAATGCTGCAATAAATCTTAATCCACTAGATAGTGTCATGGTAAAGTAAATAGATGTCATTTTATATATTGCAACACCCATTATAGGTGATAAAAACCCCGAAACATTGATGACAGTTGTATAGATTGCTATATTCAAAGTCTTGTTTTCCTCAGGAACTACCAGAAGCATGCTTTGGAATAGACCTAATAAGAAAGCTGGTGACATTAATCCTAAAGCTATATATATCCCAAGTGTAACCATAAGATTATTTGTCATAATCATAAGCACAGGATTTAATGCCATTCCAATGGCACCAATAACCAATACTAAAACTGGACCTTTCTTGTCTATCATTTTGCTCCAATAACCAAACATTAACGTGGAAGCAAGCCCATATGCTACGTTCAAATAGCTCATCCAAGCTTCATTAATAAACAGATAATCTACCTGATATATAAAAAACAAAGGCCATGCCATATGAAAGGTAACATGGAAAAAGAAAGCCAGTATTATAAATGTAGAAAATCCTTTATTATTTCTTAGACCTTTCATAGCCGATTTCAGTGCATCTATGGGCTTTACTGGAATTGAACATGTTGGCAATTGATAGTCTTTTACATTCAAAAGCATTTTCATTTGAATCAGTGTCAACAAAAAAGCTAAAATATAAAATATCTGATAAGTGTGTATTCTTCCAATATCGCTTTTAGGTATATATGACAATACCAGACCGGCCAAAAGTAAAGTTACAACTCCAAAAAAAGTTGAAACCTTTAGCCTGACAGCATATGGTACATTTGTATTACCAAAAGAAAATACATCAGAAAAAAAGCTCTGCCAAGATATCATATATAACGAATATGGAAAATTGAGAATAGATATTGATATTATAAATACAGTTACCTTGAGACTTCCTGCCAAAGGTGTTAATGATACAATTGCAAATAAAATAGCTGAAATGCCAATAAAACTTGCTACTATTTTTTTCTTATCAACGCATTTATTAACAAACAAAGAAGCCGGGATTAATGTAAAAAGAACTACCAATGAAGGTAGTGACGAAATAAGACCAATCTGATAATCTCCAGCTCCCATTCGACGTGCAAACATTGAATAAAAAGGATTTGTTAGATTCAGTGCGATTGCAGCCAATGTTCCTTCAGTAGTCAACATTAATGCATTTCTTTCATTTTTCCTAAGTCTTTTATATTTCTTAATCAGCATTTTAAACAACAAAGTCACCCCCGATACGTCAGCCTATACAAGCTATTATAGACTACTCTTGTGTATTTTACAAATCACTCATTCGCTAACTTCTCTCAGCCTTGGCATTGTTATGAGGCGACTCACTTTTTTCCTATGCCCATAATTGTTTATTTAGTAATTCTCTAATCCATTTCTACTAACAGCTGACCTTCTTTATCATAAATTCCTTCTTCGTCAATTTGTACATAGCCATCAGTAGCGTCACATAGGAAATCCAAAATACATTCGAGAAATTCCCATCCTTTTTCATCCATATCAGGATTAATTTCAAAGGCATATATTTGCTTAGCTTCTTTAACGATATGTTTTGCTTGCTTTAGTCCTTTGCTATAAGTGAGCTGACCAACTGCTTCAATAAATTCGTGTTTTTCATCATCAAAAATATGATCTCCCGATTCTTTGGTATCCCTCTCTAGTTCTATTTGATTTCCCTCTTCATCATATTGAAAAACAATACTTTTCCAATTACTTGATAAAAATTCTGGTTCCCCTTTTCCTGGAGAAGTAGCAAACTCAAAGTCCTCTTCTGATAAACAGTCGCATATTGCATTGAGAGATGGATAATCCTCAACTAATGAAAAAACCCTTACATAAACGCTCATTTAATTTCCTCCTTTGTGATGCTATAAAAGTTTGTGTAGTATAAAATCATCAACATATTGCTGAATTTTCTCGCTATAATGATGCCTAAATACAGTACCGGATATTGTAAAGCCCAAGCTTAATAATGTTTTTAGTGATACCATATTATCGCTAAAAACATTTACTCTAGCTAAACTCACTCCATCTTGTTTCATATCATCCAGTGCAAAGCTTGTAAGTGCCAAATCAATCTCTGTATTTCTATAATCAGGGTGGGTTGCTTCAGATAAGTAAACTGCATGTCTTGTCCCTGACTCCTTGCCTCTGATACCCTTTAACACTGCAATTACTTTTTCATTATCTTCTGCCACATAAGAAAAAGTATTTCTTACCTCAAGCCACTTTTTAAGTTCTTTTTTATCTGGGATTTGTATTAATTTTAAATCAGGTTGCTTCAGCTTTAAAGTCTCAAACAAGTCCCACACTCTGTCAATATCACTTAAATGCATAGGTCTATAAATTGCGCTCATACAAATACCTCCAAAATCATTATAACTAGTATACATACATTCTACATTTTTTAGCATGTGTATTTCAATAGATAATGAAAAAAAGGACAGCTATGCTGTCCCAGTTTACCTTATTTCAAAACTGCATTTTCATGATATGTGTTTCCTGCATTCCAGATGAGATATTGATTTACTCCATTTTTCTCTAAAGCCTTGATCTGATCCTCTAATTGTTTGTCGCCATATTTTATATGACCTCGAACCCATGGTGCTGTAAAATCTTGTATCCATGGTCGAATAATCGAAGGAGTTAAAATGTTTTTATTTCTTTCGATTGCATCCTTTATTCCTTGATCTAATGTTTCATATGGGAATGCATCAGGCACTTTTAACCCATATGTGCCATTTGCATAATGACTTGGGTACATCATAGGACTCACATAGTCTACAATATTGCTCACTGCTTCCCAGTATTGTCCTAGTGACATATCATCTTCAACTGACCCAACCAATCCATAAATATCTGCACTTATATATGCTTTCATAGGCGAGAGTTGTTCTTTTGCATATTTCAAATAATTTTGTATAGTTTCAGGTTTATTCTCTCCATTTGGGTTTCTATAATCTAGCGTCTTGTCTAATTTTCCTCCGTTTGATGCAGGAAATCTAACATAATCAAATTGTACTTCGTTAAATCCTGCTTCTACCGCTTCCTTTGCTACCTCAACATTATATTCCCATAGCTGTCTATCATGAGGAGATGTCCACACAAGCCCATCACTATTTGTAAATGGTTTTCCTGTAGTTGTATTTATTATTGCTTTATCAGGATATAGGTCTGCATAAGTAGGATCTTTGAAGGATACGATCCTTGCAATGGTATAAATATTATTTTCTTTAAGCTTTTGCATTAATGCTTGTATGTCTTTAACCGTCGCATGTTTATTCGCCTCTGGGTTAAATTTCTCTGCTGCTTTTGTTTTAAAAAGCATATAGCCTTTATCCTCTTTAACATCTATTACAAATGTGTTAATCTTTGTTCTTTTAGACATCTCAATAAGCTTGTCCAGTCTAGCTCCGCCAGCTGAATAAATTGTTAAATATATACCTTTTACTTCAACTCTAGGATTATTTGGATATTCAATTTTTACTTGAGGTGAAAAATCAAGATTTTTTAAGTTTTCTCTCAAAAGTTCTACTCTATCCTTCACTATGAATTCTTTTAATATCCATCCAGTTAACTCTTTTTCATCTTTTGCGAAAGATATTTTAATCCATTCTTTTCCTGCTTCATCTTTGGATTCTTCCACAATTTTTGCTTGTTTTCCCTTTAAAATATCTCCGACCACATTGGCATCTTCAACGGCAGTTTCTCTTACTTTTAGTTTGGTAGCATTTATATATATTATGCTTTCATCAGGCTTTGGAAGTTCCGGTTCTGGTAGCTTTTCGGGTTCAGCTGGCGTAACCACAGCTGGTGGTTCTGCTGGATTTGCAGAAGTTACAGTTGTGCTTGTATTCGAACATCCTGTAAAAACAAGAGTGGAAGCTACAAATAACGATAGGATCATATTTATCTGATTTCTTTTCATAAAGCACCTCTTTTTATAATGTGATACTTAATTATAGCATAAACGACAGCATTTTTCGCTAAAATATTATAAATCTTTTGCATGCAAAAAAATCCAATATCATCAAATAATTCTATTTTCCCATTGGTAATCATATTATATATTACATTGAATAATTGTGAGGTGTTGATTATGTATAAATGTCCTTTTATGCCCTGCATGAATTGTCCCTATTATGCAGAGCACAAGATGAGAGATATGAATCAAATGCAGGATAATCAAGGTATTTCAGGAATTCCAAATGTTCCACCGACAACAGAAGTTCCAAATACGAGTCCAATACAATATGTAGAACAAATGAATAATAATTTCCCAGGGAAGCAAGACGTTTCAGATACTCTTAAGGATGATGTAAATGAAGCTTTCATCAGAGTTCTTCACGCATCTCCTGATGCACCTCCTGTTGATGTTTTCATCGATGGAAGCAAAGCAATAGATGATCTTGCTTATGGAATGCTTGCAGGTTATATGCCTATCACAGCAGGAAAACATAAAATCGAGGTGTTCCCAGCAAACAAGACGAAAAATCCAGTGATATCTGTTTCAATGGCATTTGCTGATGATACTTTTTCTACTTTTGCAGCAGTAGGAAAAGTGGCAAATATTGAACCTTTGATAATCGAGGATTACGAAGATAAGGTGCCAAAAAATCAAGCTTTGGTCAAATTTGTGCATATGTCACCAAATGCACCTGCAGTTGATATCACTCTTTCAGATGGAAAAAAGCTTTTCACTAATATTTCCTTCAAGCAAGTAACAGATTATATCATGTTGAGTCCAGGTGAATATGTATTACAAGCTAGACTTTCCGGTACAAATACAATTGTACTTAACGCGCCAAAAATATCGCTTCAAGGAGGCGTACCCTATTCAATATATGCAATAGGATTAGCTGGAAGCATGCCACCGTTGACAGTGGTACTTGTAGAAGATGAAATATAAAAAAAGAAGAGGCTCCCACTGAGAGAGCCTCTTCTTTCAATTTACATATTTAACACTTTAACATGTTCAGCATTAATTCGCTTTATAATGGCATCCTTTAACTCTACTCCATTTTCCACAAATGACACTGGGATTTTTGCAGCTTTATTAAAGTTTATATCAAAATCGAAAGTGTTTTTGGTGTCTGACATTTTCTTGACTATATCATGATAGGGGATATTCTCTTTTATACCGCTTACGGATATGATTCCACGCTTTCTTCTTTTCTTAAAAGCATAAATCAAAAACTTATTATCTTCAAACCCATTTACAGCACAAAAGGCAATATCCGAAAACTTGATAACTTGCTTTCCCAGTGGCCTTTGTACTACTATTTTCTCATCATCCAATTGGATATTTAATATAATACCGGAATAGAGCATTGGAAGCGGAAATAAAAGAAGTACTGCCATAAAAATTGCAAACCCATTCTTCCAAGCAAGAATTAATAGTATTGTAGCTAGTAAGAGTAAAACGAGAAATACTATAGCCGGGCCTTTTGTATTCTCCTTACTCCCTTTATAAATCATTTACCCACCTCATTTGTATTCGTCTTTAAATTCTTTATATTTGCTATTATACATTTAATTATATAGGTTTTCTATATAATTATTTCATTTGATTTTAATTAGATTTCGTTATTAAAATGGAAAATAAACTAATACTAATAAGTAAAGTCTTAGAAACTATAGAGGAGGTTGTTTTTATGGGTGACTGCAATTGTTCAGAATGCACAACTTGCAAATTTTGCAATGTTTCAGAAAAAGAAAGGCCACTATTTACCGCTAGATTCAAAGGCGAAGACCTGTGCGTATGCGCAAAATGTTTACCAAGCTTAATACATGGCTAATTGAACAAGGAGGCTCTTCTTACGGGGAGCCTCCTTGTTCTTTTTTTTTTATTTTTTTTGTTTCTTCTTCACTACTTTCAGCCTAAAAAAATCTTCTCTGTCCTTTTCTTGTAGCACATCTTCTATTTTTTTTACCATACTCTCATATTTGGGTATCTGAATATTCTGCAGTGCATTTGCTCTTTTTTGTGTACGCTTTACTTCCATCGCTAGCTTGTATACAGAATCTTCTACTTCCGAAAGCTCATAAACGAGATATTTAAGTTCCTGAAACTTTCGTAGCGCCTCATCTAATGCGGCGTTTGTATGATAGAAGCTATAGTAGTGCTGCAGCTCTTCTTTTTCATATTTAATGATAGGTATCTCTACACCCATAACGCTTCTTGAAAGTACTTCAAATTGTGAAGTCTGGGGAATTGAGTTTGCTATATCTATTACATTTTCAACGCCAAGGGTTATATTGGCAGCTTGTAATGCCCCATAAGCTTCTTCAAATATTAAATTGATCTTTTTTTGTATCTTTTCCGCTCTATCAATAAAACCCATCATTGTCATAATAAGCACATTTCTTTTCTTATCCAAAAGTTCGAACCCTTTTGTTGATAATTCAAGAGAGTTTTGTGCTGATATCAGCTGTGTTTTGGTATAGGTGATGCTCTCTTCCATTTATGTGTCCATGCTCCAAATTGCACAAAGCTTAGCTAAACATCTAGCATGGACCCGGCCCTCCTTCTATGTTTTTTCTAATTTCTTTCAGCCTTACTACCTCTCAGGCATCTTCAAGAAAATAACTAGTTAGATGCCTTAAAATACTTTTCCAATATTTCAGGTTTTATTCTATTCAATTCTTCTTTTGGTAAAATAGCTAGTAATTTCCACATTATATCCAGTGTTTCTTCTATGGTTCTTTCATTTTCATAGCCTTGATTAAGAAAGTCTTCTTCAAATCTTCTGCCAAATTCCATGTATCTTTTATCAAGGTCAGAAAGTTCATCCTCTCCAATTACCTGAGCAAGAGATCTTATTTGTTGCACCTGGGAATATGCCGAAAAGGTCTGATTGGCTAAATCGGGATGATCTTCTCTTGTATAGCCTTCGCCTATTCCATCCTTCATAAGCCTTGATAATGAGGGTAAAATGTTAGTAGGTGGATAAATACTTTTTCTGAAGAGTTCTCTAGATAATATGATTTGTCCTTCAGTAATGTATCCAGTAAGATCAGGAACAGGGTGGGTAATATCATCATTGGGCATAGTCAAAATAGGAATTTGAGTTATGCTGCCTAAAGAATTTTTTGTCATCCCTGCTCTTTCATAAAGACTTGCCAAATCCGAGTATAAGTATCCTGGGTATCCTTTTCTTGATGGCACTTCTTCTCGGGCAGATGACATCTCTCGGAGAGCCTCACAGTAGCTTGTCATGTTTGTCATAATCACAAGTACATGCATATTCTTCTCGAAAGCTAAATATTCTGCTGCTGTCAATGCACATCTTGGAGTTGTAAGTCTTGCAACAATAGAATCATCTGCAAGGTTTACATACATTACAACCTTTTTAGCTACCCCTGACTTTTGAAAGCTTTTTTTAAAAAACTCCGCTTCGTCATGTTTAATCCCCATTGCAGCAAAAACTATAGCAAAATTATCTCTTTCACCTTCAGCTAATCTTGCTTGGCGGACAATCTGAGCCGCAACTTCATTATGAGGCATACCATCTCCCGAAAAAATAGGTAGTTTTTGTCCCCTAATAAGGGTAACTAATCCGTCTATTGAGGATATTCCAGTCTGAATAAAGTTTCTAGGATATTTTCTGGCCACAGGGTTCATGGGTCTTCCGTTTATATTATATCTTCTTTCAGAATAAAAAGATGCTCCGTCAATGCTTTCCCCTATTCCATTAAAAGTTCTTCCTAGTACATCTTTAGAAAGTGGTATATCCATAGGCTTTCCTGAAAAGCTTACACTTGCGTTATCTAACGCTATTCCAACTGTCCCCTCAAAAACCTGTATAACTACCTTATCACCATCAATTTGTACAACCTTTCCTTTTCTATGAGCTTCCCCTCTTATTTCTATATTTACAACTTCATCATAGGCTACATCCGCTACTCCATCAAGGACAATTAAGGGCCCATCAACCCTATCGAGCTTAAGGTATTTGACTTTCAATAAGCCCACCTCCTGTGTCATAGGTTTTTTCTAAGTTATTATAAAATTCATCTATTTCATTTTTTAATTCATCAAACAATTCTTCTTTATTTTCCGATATGTTATATTTCATAGAAATTATTTTTGAGAAAAGTGCTTCATTCTTAACCTTTGATATTGGTATACCTTTTTTTATACAGGTCTGTGTTCTTTCATAAAGTACATCTATAGTTTTCAGCATTTTATATTGTTTTTTGAGAGATACATTGGCATCATCTTTATGATACGCATTTTGCTGCAAATAACCTACCTTTATAACTTTGGATATCTCAAGTATCAATCTTTGATCATCAGGAAGTATATCTTCTCCTACAAGCTTAACGATCTCCATAAGTTTATTTTCTTCCTGAAGTATTCTAAGCATTTTACTTCTAAGGTCAAGCATGTCTTCAGCTACATTTTCCGAATACCAGTCTTTGAGGTCTGTCACATATCCACTGTAAGAATTAAGCCAGTTAATAGCAGGGTAATGCCTTGAATATGCAAGTTCTTTATCTAATGCTAAAAAGGTGCTAACCACTCTTTTTGTATTCTGGGTAACAGGCTCTGAAAAGTCTCCACTGGCAGGTGAAACAGCTCCTATGACAGTTATAGAGCCATCCATCCCCCCCAGGGTTTTTATATCTCCCGCTCTTTCATAAAATTGGGCTAGTCGTGAAGGAAGATATGCTGGATATCCCTCCTCCGCTGGCATTTCTTCAAGTCTCCCTGATATTTCTCGAAGAGCCTCTGCCCATCTAGAAGTAGAATCAGCCATGAGGGCAATATTATACCCCATATCCCTGAAATACTCAGCTATGGTTATTCCTGTATATATGGAAGCTTCTCTAGCCGCAACAGGCATATTTGATGTATTTCCAATGAGCACTGTCCTATCCATCAATGGCTTTCCACTTCTTGGATCCTTTAGTTTTGGAAAATCTTCAAGCACCTCAGTCATTTCGTTTCCTCTTTCTCCACAGCCTATGTACACTATAATATCAGCATCACTCCATTTTGCTAACTGATGCTGTGTTATTGTCTTGCCTGTGCCAAATCCGCCAGGAATAGCTGCCGTGCCGCCTCTTGCTAAGGGGAAGAAAGTATCAATTACTCTTTGCCCAGTGATGAGAAGACTTTGTATAGGCTTTCTTTCACCTACAGGTCTTGGTATTCTAACAGGCCATTCTTGATAAAGTTTTAATTCATATTTATCTTTTTTATCTTCTAATAATACAATCACTTTTTCTATATTGTATTGACCTGATTTTTCAACAAAACTCGCTTTTCCCTTGACCTTAGGAGGAACTAACAACTTATGTATTACCAGCTCAGTTTCTTTTATCACCGCATATATATCGCCGCTTTGCAGCATATCTCCTGCATTTACAATAACTTCAACATTCCAAAGCTTATCCGGGTCTATGGAAACAAGGCCGATTCCTTCAGGAATGAAATCACCGCTTTGGTCGTATATTTTTTGCAAGGGTCTTTGGATTCCATCAAAAATATTTCCAATAATTCCAGGTCCTAATTTTACAGATAAAGGCCTCCCTGTTGATGTTACACTTTCTCCACATTTTAGCCCTGCAGTATCCTCATAAACCTGTATTGTGGCAGTGTTCTCATCTATGGAAACAACCTCGCCTATTAGCTTCTTTTCTCCAACCAACACCATTTCTCTCATTTTCAAGCTGTCCTCATTGGAAGCCTTCACTACGGGTCCATTAATATAAACAATCACAGTATCATCCTCCTGCAGCTTTGTTGCATCAAAATCAAATTGAAAAGATGAAATCTTTTCAAACTATCACCCCATCTAGCTTTTGCCCTATAATGTTTCCTATCATTCCTCTGCTTTCATCTATCAGCGAGCTGATAGCGTAATCTATCTGCAGATTTCTTTTTTTATCTTCAAGTATAAACCCGCCAATAGAATCTTCATCCATATTTTCTATTACGATTTCTCCAAATTGGGACTGCGTTCTAAAACATTGCTGTATTTCAGCTTCATATCGTGAAACATCTTTTGAAGTCAAAGCAATATGAAGTTTAGGAGAAACACCTATGGCTTTCAAAGCTTTGCTCAAATTAAAAAGAATAAAATCTAAATACTCTTTCTTATCTGTATATTTCTCACAATAGTTTCTTAATTCTATGATCATTTCCTCAACAAACTCTTCTTTTTTTCTTAATATTTTAAAATAGCTGTTAGTCTGAACTTCTGATAGTATTTGCCTTTTTCGAGTTTCAGCTTTTTTTATATTGGCTTCAAATGCTTGTCTTTCTTTTTCTTCTGTTTTTTTATATAAAAGGCTTTTTTCTTCTTCTACCTTTTTCAACAATGCTTCACGCTCTTCAAAACTATGCTTATCAATATTTTCGAAAAGCAACTTTCTAAACATTTCTAATTTATCTTCTACAGTTATCATCATAACACCTCATATCTTAAGGCCAATTGATTGTTTTATATAATTGGTAATAAAATTTTCTTTTATACCTTTATTTCTATCAGGTATAACCGTAACCACTGGCAAAGATTTTTCCAGTTTTATTTCTTTGATCTCTTGTTGCATCTCTTCAGCAATCCCTTGGGTAACAAGTATGAGTCCATACTCCTTATTGCTGACGGCGCCCTTTAGCCTGCTTATAGCTTCCTCTCTGTTGTGTATCATGGCACCTTTTACTCCTGCTAGTCTCATTCCTGTCACCACATCCAAACTGTCACTTATAACATAAATCTTCATCATTACCTCTTAAATCTGTCCAAGTATTATAATTGAGATTATCAAACCATATATTGCGATCCCTTCAGCAAGTCCTACAAAGATCAAAGTTTTACCAAGTATTTTAGGATCCTCAGAAACTGCGCCCAAAGCCGATGATCCTACCGCACCAACTGCATATCCCGCTCCTATGGTTGCAAGACCTGTTGATAATCCAGCAGCAAGAAACCCCATTCCAGCGCTTGCACTATCAGTTGAAGCCGCAAAAACTATTTTAGGTACCAACACAAAAAGGAAAATCACGATCAATGCAGAATAAGAAGCCATACTGGCTTTTAATATTTTCTTCACCTTGTTTGGGGAACCTTCTCCTGTTTTATAGAGAATAGTCCCTAAGCCTACTGTAAATAAAACGATTACTATTGCCACACCTAATATTATACTCATTATACTTCCTCCATTCCCATCGGATTATATTCTACTCCTTCTCCGGAGTAATATTTGCTAAAAAGTTCATAGTATTCAAGCCTTAAGCTTTGAATAAATACAATAAGTCCTTCTAGTCCTATGATAATTATATTACCTATAATAAGAACTAAAAATCCTCCAACATCAGAGTTTACCATCTTTGCCATTGTAGCGAATGCAACATAAAGTCCCACATGATTTAGAGCAAAGGCACCTACTCTTATGAAGGAAATTATATTAGATGCCATAGATAATATAGTTTCAATAACGCCAAAACCTGCTTCTATGTAGTAGTCTGTTGGGCTATCATCATAAAGTTTTTTATGTCCCAATAACTTGCTTGCTATAGGCTTCTTGAAAACAGTGAGAAGCAAAAGCAAAACTGCAATTGGAATAATGATATTTAAGGATAGTTCATAAAAGCCATAAAGCTTTCCTACCGTTGTTACTATGATTAATAAAAATAATGCAAAGCCAGCAGCTCCATCTTTCCCAAACACTCCTTCTTCAATATCTCCGCTTGCCATGGTATTTAAAAGACTATATACAAAGCTTATGGATAAAAGCACTACGCCAAAAGCAATAGCCCCTAAAAGCATCGTATTGATATTTGCCATAGGGCGAATCAGCAATGCTGGGATGATCTCTTCTGAGCCAAAGAGGCTTCCATATAGTAACCCGAAAAACATGGAGCTTATTCCAAGTCTTGAAAGTATACCTCCTCCTGATGATGGACCTTTTAACTTACCCAAAAGAATACCTATCAAAAAAATTACAAAGCCTTGACCTAAATCTCCAAACATTGCACCAAATAGCATCATGTAAGTCAGACCAAAATATGCTGTAGGATCTTTTTCATTATAGGAAGGAGTCCCATACATCCTAACCATTTGCTCAAAAGGGGCAAAAATCTTAGAATTCTTTAGTTTTGTAGGAACTGTAGCACCTGTTCTATCCTTTGATATCTCCTCAGTGATAACCAATGCTTTATTTCCTAAAAGATTTTGTATTCCACTTTGTATTGATTTTTGTTGTCTTTCAGGTATAAAGCCAAATAGGAAAAATAAATTATCTCCTAAAGCTACATCTTGCTTAACTAGATCTGCCTTTTGCTCAAGCACAAGCATAGTATATGCTAGTTCCAGCTCATTCCTATGTTGTTCTTTATATGAGCTTATGGACTTTTTTAATTCATCTATGTTTTTCCTATCCTGATGGATCTCTCGCTTTAGTTGATTTATTAATTCTTTTGCACTACCTTTTAAACCTTTTGGTAGAGGATTCTCCATGTAATTTAACGATAAGAAAATTCTCTCTGCATCATTCATTAAATATATTGGTGTAGATACAATGGCTATTATGTTATCATCATCTACTGTCAGCTTAAAAACAATAGAAGGAATATTTTCATAATTAAGTTTAAGTTTTTGATAACTATCCTTTTTCAATGAGATTAATCTAGTGTCTATATTTTTCTTTTCCATAAGCTTATCTACATCAATATCCAAATCCTGTATATAGCCTAAACTCTTTATATACCTTTCTTTTTGCTCAATTGTCTGTATCTTTTTATTGATTTTATCATGTATTTCCTCAAGCTCTAAGAAAACGCTTTTCATACCGTCAATAGTCTTTGCATAATCATACTCATACTCTGCAATTAAAGATTCTGCTTTTGCTTTCATATCAAAAAGCTCATACATTGACTTTAAAAGCCTTTCATCTTGATTAAAATCTTTAGATATGGCATATGGCCTCAGTACATCCAGTTCTTGCATTACTTCTATATTTTCCTCAGAGGCCTCCAGCTTAAAATAATTAGAGTTTATCTCCGCAACTGCATTTATCATATGTATATTACCACTTAAGACTATATATCTGGCAGCTTTATCCAAGTCCCCAATGTTTCCTACTATATTCATGATTTTCATTTTTTCAACTGCCACTCCTGTCACCTCCTCTACCCATGATTTTTATAATCTAAGCCATCTGAAAGAAAATAACCAGTCAGTATGCTAGTCTAATTCGCATCTTTGACTTGTTATTTTCTTTCAGATACCTAGAACTTTGATCATATACTTCTCAGGGTTATATTCTCCAGCATTTCTCTCTTCCATATCATATCCTTTTATCTCAATAACAGATATAATGTCTTTTATTTCATATTCATATAGCAAAAAGAAATTGAACACACTTATGATAGACATGCTATAGATCTTTTGCAGCTTCCTCAGTTCCTTTTCTACATATCGATAAATCTTTCGATCCAATAAAATGTCAATTTCTTCTGTATCAAATAAAAAACCATATCTTTTCTCATGCAAAACTCCTAAAAGTTCCTCAAGGTTTTTACAGTAGCACATCTTTTTTCTATCATTAAAATTCAATGAAAAACCTAGATTAATGGTATAATTTAATAGTTCTTCTTGTGTCAAATTGTAGTACTTAATCCCTCTGTATATCCATTGTATGTTCAATAAATCAGAAACCACTCCTTGAGCCTGTTTCAGTATTTCCATATCAGACTTGGAAAGTTTGTTCCATTTGTTTTGAAGTATTGTATAATAGGACATATCTAGCACCATTTCGAACCTGAAAAGGTTTTCATTTAGATTTCCATCAAGTAAAGGTAAAAAATATTTATAAAGTTCAGTTCCCTCAGTGGCCGTAATAATTTCTCTAACTAATTTGGCCTTTTTCACCTTATCCATATCTATTCCGCTGAACTTTCCTATGTATACATATTTTTCAATATTATCTATGGTTTTTCCATTGTAAATTACCCTTGCAATATTTTTTAAATCCTCAATCTCATACCTTAGAAATAATGCCTTAATAAAGCTTCTATACTCACCATTAAAATAGCTTATTACTTTATCAGTATTATTTAGCATATTACTCTTTAAAACTGCTTCTAATTCTATTCTGCTTATGTGATCTGGGTCAACATTCTCAAGAGTCTCATGATAATGAGTTTTTTCCTTTAAAAAATGGGCGACTTCCTTTATGGATTTACTTTCTAACATAGCCCTGTAGTCTTTCTCCTTTAAAAACTTGCCCTCTATGGCTTTAATCTTAGTATTTACAGCAGAATATCTAGTAACACTATTCATAGGAACGCCCCTTAACAGAAAAAATTCTATTTAAAACCTCCTCAATTACTTCAGGCTTTATTTTTTTATATTCTTTTTCCATTTCTTCAAGTTTCTTTCCAGTTATCTCAATGATCATTTTTTTATCTTCTTCAGCTTGCTTTATAATATCTTCATAAAGTATTTTACCTTTAATCTGACTTTTATCAAACTTATCATCAAAGCCTTTTATTTCTTTCTGCCATTCTTCTTGGATTTTCTTCAACTCCTGAGTAACACCCAATTCTATCTGAGAAGCCATGGTATCTAAATCTATGAGCTTTTTCAAAATCTGCTCTATATGAGCGTCCATATATAACACCTTCTACAAATTTTAATATTTAAACCTATTATGCCCCTCTTTTTTTGAAGTGTCAAACTTTCCAAATATACATAATTCATCCAATTCATATAGATATATGGTTATCAAATGTCTGTATATTATTTATTCCCTTATTCTTATGCAGCTTACCAATTATGTAAGTAATGTTATTATCTTTGTTAAAAATTAATTTTATATGCATTTAATACCTTTATACTTATTATCGTATATTGTTGTATAATTAAAATATAGCGTACACAATACGAATGTATATCTAGTTTTCTTTACTGACCTAAAGGGGGATTTGAATATGGTTATTTACAGAAATGATTTTTTCATTATAGAAAGTAAAATGAATAATGCAATTTTTATAACTGTATCAAAACTGGGATTTGATTTTAAAAGTTTTAATAACATTGTACTTGATTTGCCAACAATTCAGATAAAAAACTTTAATCCGCTTAAAGATGCCCTAGCAGAGGCAAAAGGGCAAGCTATTGAAATCGGAATTTTAAGCCCAAGAGTGGAAGTTATCATATCAGATGATGAAATGGAAGCCAAAATAAAGTTAAATGTTTCAGCTAGAGAAATGGTTGAAAACAAAATTGGTATTCCTACTGAAATAATAGAAGCATTAGAGGCTCATGATATAAAAGAAGGCTTAGTAGACCTTTTTTCCAAGCCATTAACCGTTCAAAAGGAGATATTAGTAGCCAGCGGAAGTATGCCTGTTGCAGGAGAGGATGCTAAAATTTCCTACTTCAACATTACTGATAAAAAACCAAAGGTAGCAGTAGATGGAAGTGTGAATCATTATGAGCTCAACCTTATAGATAATATAAAAAAAGGGGATTGGCTAGGGGAAAAAATTAGCCCCACAGATGGCATCCCAGGAAAAACAGTAAGAGGAAATCTTATACCTTCAATAAAAGGTAGGGATGAAAAGCTAAAATACGATAAAAAGACAGTGGGTGAATTCGAAGAAACTGAAAAAATAATACTTAGGGCTTTAGTAGACGGTGCAGTGAAATTTGACAAAACTACTATAAAAGTTGATAGCCACCTAATTATTCCAGGAGATGTGGATTATGGCACAGGTAATATTGTTTTTGAAGGCTATGTCACTATTAAAGGTATCGTAAAAGACTCCTTTTCAGTAATCGCAAAACAAGACATAGCAATCCTAGGCGAAATGGGAGTAGGCGCCATAAGTAAAATTGTATCCAAAGAAGGCAGCATATATATAAAAGGCGGGATATATGGAAAAGCTACTGCAACTATAGAAGCTGCCAAGAATGTATATGTGAAATACTGCAATGAATGCAAAATTTCTGCTGGCGAAGATATCAATATAGGTTACTATTCCCTAGACTGCAACTTATTTGCAAAGTCTATTTCCCTTGACCCTGTGAAGGGCAAACTAATAGGAGGGAATGTCACCGCAACGGTTCAAGTGATCGCTGGAATAATCGGAAACAAAGCTGAGAAGAAAACCAATATCATTGTACAAGGTTTTGATAGAAATGCAATCAAAAAAGAAGTTGAAGATATTTTGCAAAGCTATAAAATCAAATTAGAAAAAGTAGCTATTATTAAAAATCAAATAGAAAACTACGAAAAAATCATGTCCGGTGCAGAATATATGAATATGGCGGAGTATAATGAGTTTTTAGACAAATATGATAAGGCAATAGATGAAGTAAAAGATCTTGATGAGAGAAGATTGAAGCTTCAAAAAATACTACTAATAGATGGGGAGGGCGCTATAGAAATTGTAAAAGAAGCGTATCCCGAAACCTATCTTCAGATAAAAAACTTGTCACAGAAAATCGGTTCTATGGCAAAAGGCACATTTTATGTAAACGGAAAAGAACTGCATCATAAATAAGAGAGCAGCTGGCATTACCAGCTGCTCTCTTATTCTATTTATACCAATATTAATCTATGGTAAGTTTTTTTGCCTTTTTTAATTAAAACTCCATCATTCTCAAAATCAGTGATAGTGATTTTATGGTCGATATCCTCAATCTTCATATTGTTTACTAACACTCCCCCTTGCGAAATCAACCTTCTCCCTTCTCCTTTAGAAGGGACAAGTGCCGTCAAAGTCAAAACATCAATGATATTGATCCCACCATTCAACTGAGCTTTTGTTATCTCCGTAGTGGGGACACTGCTCAGATCAGCTCCTCCTCCAAATAATGCTTCTGCTGCCACCTTAGCTCTCAAAGCCTCTTCCTCACCATGAACAAGTTTAGTCACTTCAAAAGCCAATACCTTCTTAGCCTCATTGATCTTTTCTCCAGGTAAGGCGCCAAGACTTCTTACTTCTTCCATAGGCAGGAAAGTTAATAACGCTAAACATCTTTCTACATCAGCGTCTGCCACATTTCTCCAATATTGATAGAATTCAAATGGGCTTGTTTTTTCTGGATCTAGCCATACAGCACCTGACTCTGTCTTTCCCATTTTCTTGCCTTCGCTTGTGGTCAATAAAGTAAAGGTCATTGCAAATGCATCCACACTTTCGACTCTCCTAATAAGGTCAGTTCCAGAAAGAATATTGGACCACTGGTCATCTCCACCTAATTGAAGTCTGCAGCCATAGCGTCTGTACAATTCAAGAAAATCATAGGATTGCATCAGCATATAGTTAAACTCTAGGAAAGTGAGTCCCTCTTCAAGTCTGCTCTTATAGCATTCTGCGCTAAGCATCCTATTAACAGAAAAATGCACGCCAATCTCTCTCAAGAACTTTACATAGTTTAGTTCTAAAAGCCAGTTGGCATTATTATCCATAATGGCTTTGCCTTCGCTAAAGTCCAAAAACTTCTCAAATTGAACTTTAAACTTATCAGCATTTCCCTGGATGCCTTCTAACGTAAGCATTTTTCTCATGTCGCTTTTTCCACTTGGATCTCCTACCATTGTAGTTCCTCCACCAAGTAGGGCTATTGGTCTGTGTCCAGCTCTTTGCATATGAGTCATAACAATCACTTGAAGAAAATGACCTACATGAAGACTATCAGCAGTAGGGTCAAATCCTATATAAAAAGTTACAGGTTCCTTTCCTAATAATTCTCTAAGGGCTTCTTCATGAGAAACTTGCTGTATAAAGCCTCTTTCCTTTAGTACATCAAAAACATTGTATTTCGGTGCATTGGTCATAATATACGCCTCCTTTTTTTATTTTAGAAAAACAAAAAAACCACCCATCCCTAAAGGGACGATGGTTCGCGGTACCACCCTTATTGGCGCTTATCCTGCTTTTTTTAGCATATAAACACCCTCTCAAAAAGTACATTCATACTTTCTCCCTAAAATAACGGTGGAAGTATCCGTCAAAACCTACTCACAAACATCAGAAGTCTGTTTTCAATTCGCAGCTCCAGGGTGTATTTTCATTATAAAACTCTTGTCAGTTCTCACCTTCCACTGACTCTCTTAAAAGCAGTTTTATTCTACTTTTCCCTATCATAGCATTTTATTTCTTTTATTATATAGTTTACAAATGCAACTGTCAATATGTTAATTTTTTTAAGATTTATAGCTTTGATAATATAACCTGTCTTTGGTATCAGACGTTTAAAAATGGTGCTAACTGAATAAATATTGTAAGTGTAAGGCTGTTGCAGCAATGCAGCAGCCTTTTAAGTATCTGGAAATTTAAGTTATATTTTATAGTTGAACATCGATTTTATTTGTGTCTCCGTCAGAAAATAATTCGTCAACGGGAGATTGAATATTTTTGACATATCATTTATAAAATCTGAATAAGTTGTTGTGTTGATATATTTGCTCTCGGCTTTAGTAGCTTTGAAACTCCTTATAAAGTCAAAAATTTCCGTAGTAGAGTATTTATTATCCAGAATCTTGAACTGAAGGAGTCTTTCTAGAAGTACAGAAAGATAACAAATTAGAAAATGTCCCTTTAGGGGTGTCGCCAACATTTCCGACAAAACCCACGCTAAGGAGATAATTGGTTAAAATTTGGCGATTTCATCCACGCTAAGCCTGTAATCCAATATTAGTTTTTTTAAGCTCTTCTACCTTTTCTCTAGAGGGTGTTTTTGCCTATCCCACCGAAAAGGGGGAATAGGCAAAAACGCCCATACCCATGTTGTCCATTAAAGTGAAACCTGTAAAATAAATAAAGAAACCTTGTAAAAAGTCCGTAATACCAGTTTGAATTTAAAGTAAAACTGGTAACTTCTCTGCTTTTTTAAGTAAAACTCTAGTAAATTGTATGTCATTGATTTACCTGAAGTATTACCAACCAGCATCCGTGTCATGTAGTGAAAAGTAAATTAAATAAAAAAATGGCTAATACCTATTATTATTTTGGTATTAACCATTCTTTATTAATCCGAATTATCCTCTTTTAAGGATTTAAATATCGCTACTCGAGAAGTCTTTAAATCAGTTATTTTACCAAAGATTTCGTTACAATCATTGTTTGGAAATTTAATTTCGTAAACTGAATCCCCCTTTTTAGAAGAATTTTCTGTATTAATAAATTCAGGCGAACAAATAAAAAGTTGTTTGGTATCAAGTCCAAGATAGACCTCAATAAGTAATTCTGATGCCATTATTGTATTATCTAAATTGCTAATATCAAGTCTGCATACAGTATAGTCATTTTCAACTTTTAAAGATATGACGGAGGCCGATAAAACTATTTTTGTTTCTACTTTTTCAGTTGTAGTGTTCCCTGATTTGGGTAGATCACAATTGCTTGTGGCGACAACCTCGTATTGTTTCTTTAAGTTGTAATACTCCACTGTTATAAAAGTCTGCCAAATAACCATTAAAATTATAAGTAGTGAAATTAACACATTTCTTATTTTCATATGTTTAATCCACTGGTGCTTCAATAGGTTCAGAATATCTAATGCCGTCAATAAGTACCCAGATATTATTCTTTTCAGCAATTATAAACCTAAAGTCCCCATAATCATTTTCCTTTTCTTTACCATTAAATTTTAGATGAATACACTTTGTTGAATAGGCATCGACATACTTTCTTCCTGCCGGACATTCTGGATTATATTTTATAAATATATTTTCATAATTTTCATTAAAAGGAGTTGAATACCCAGACAAATATGAATAGTATGAATCGAAGTCAATACTCTCTTTTTGACAAATACTTTTCCAGTATTCTTTCCCAAGCTCAATACACTTCTCTTCCGATATTTCGGTTCCTGATCTGAGGTCAAAACACTTTTCTATGCCTTCAGGTGATTGGATTGATTCTTCAATATATTGAACATCTTGAAAAGCATTATCACCAAAGACTTCAATAATCTTATCTTTTTGTTTCTTTATAGCACTTTGTACATCACCTTTTTTGGTAATATTATCTTTGGAGAAAAAGCCTTTTTTCTCAGCATCATCCATGCTTAACTGTCCACTAGTATCTTTTTCATCCATTTGGTAACCTATATTATATGGTTGATCAAAATCACTTGCATTTAAATCAAATGTTTTCCCTGATAAATTATTGATATACTTTTTTATAATTTCTTCTTTATTCATTTTCTTTTCTTGTAGAAATGATGTATCTTTCGTAGTTGCAAAGACTACGACAGAAGAAACTAATGTTAAAATAGCTACTAATATAATAAATAATTTTTTCATTATTTTTACCTCTTTCTTTAATTTTGTGTACCAGTTCTTGGTGTATCTAGATGGAGCCATATTCCACTTCTAGTATAGTCAGGTGGCATTTTCTCAATACGATATCCTCCTGAATTTTTTCCGGCATATCCGTTGGGATAAACTCTTGACATCCACATCCCTCCTCCATCTATAGGAGTGGAATAAGAACCACAAAGTTCTGTTTTAACTGCCGCATAAAGGCTATCTAACGGAGCATCCCATGCTCGTCCTCTCATGTGAAGACTAGATTCATCTCCACCTACTAGATTGTTGTACGTCCAAGACCTATAAGTACTTTCTAATGTTAGCGAGTTGTTACTGTAATATTTTCTAACGTTTTCCATACATTGTATTTGACGTACAGACATTTTAAGTGAGCTATAATAATCAGGGTTCTGAGAAGAAGAAGATTTATCCCAAATTTCTGATAAAGCAAAATGTGGAGCAAATTTTGTCGAACTATATGAACTCCAATTCGTAATCCATGTTCCCCCAACTACATAGGTATTTTCATCAGTTAATGGAGAGTTAACATTAACACGCCAATCAAAGACAAGTGCCTGACTAGCTGATGAATCATATCCCACAATCAATGCACCTAATTGTTCAGATGCTCTACGTAAATCAACATATTTTATATTATTATAAATGATTGAATTGGTTCTGCAATTACCTGTAAATGTCTTTGTATAACTTACATTGCTGACAGGTGATGTTGTTAGGTCTTGTATTGTATATGTAACCGTTGATGTAAAAGAAGTTGAGTCCTTCGTAAAGGTTGTAGACATACCATTTCGCACCAATGTCCATTTATTACCAATTTAATCAATAGATATGGTAGCCCCTACCTTTGAAGCAAGATCATAAATGCTTATTAGTGAATAGCCATTTACACTAATGCCTGTGACTACAGAAGAAGCATTGGCTTTTGTTGGCAGTGGATTTGAGGTAACACTAGATGAACTAATGTTACTAAATACTATGCTCTAAACGAAATAAATAACTACCATTACTACTAACGAAATAAATGTTAGTGTAAAAACTGCCAAGAGTAATAACTTTCTTTTCATAATTACCTCCCAAAAATATTTGTTAGGGCAATGCTATACGATCCTCCCTTCATTACAATCGAATATTCTATGCCCTTAGAGAATATAAAAAATTTATCCCCTGCTATAATATACTAAAATTTAACATTAATGTCAACGTATAGTTATTTTGCGTGTTATTCTGCGAGTTTTCTGATTCATACATTTTGTTATAATCTATTAATTTTTTTGTATGGTACCTGTCTTTGGTATCAGACGTTTAAAAATGGTGCTAACTGAATAAATATTGTAAGTGTAAGGCTGTTGCAGCAATGCAGCAGCCTTTTAAGTATCTGGAAATTTAAGTTATATTTTATAGTTGAACATCGATTTTATTTGTGTCTCCGTCAGAAAATAATTCGTCAACGGGAGATTGAATATTTTTGACATATCATTTATAAAATCTGAATAAGTTGTTGTGTTGATATATTTGCTCTCGGCTTTAGTAGCTTTGAAACTCCTTATAAAGTCAAAAATTTCCGTAGTAGAGTATTTATTATCCAGAATCTTGAACTGAAGGAGTCTTTCTAGAAGTACAGAAATATAACAAATTAGAAAATGTCCCTTTATACTATCTTCCTTTTGAAGAAATACAGGACGTGCATCAAGATCGGATTTCATTATTTTAAAGGATTCCTCTATTCGCCAGAGATTATGGTAAGTGTTGTACATATCCTGATCAGTCATTTCAATTTCAGATGTTACAAGAAGGTTATAACCTGCAAACATTAAATCTTTATCAATGGCATCTTGATTGATACTTACAGTGGCCTTTTTCCCTTTGTTATCAGTAAAATTCACGTATTTTCCAGTTTCACCATAGTCGTTTTTCTTTGCTTGAGATAATGTTAATGATTTTGCTTTTTCGAACATTCTGTTAATCTCATATCTTTTCTTTGCAGCAAGAATGGGATTATATGTAAGAAGTCTTTTCTCGGTAAGATTTACGGTAACATTTTTTCCGTCATGTTCCACAGTGTATGGAAACTTATCTATACATGATTTATAACGATACAAAACTTTACCATTCTTGTCTTTCATCTCATTAAAATCTTGATCCAGAAGAACCCACACTTTTTCCTTTTCAGAAAGCCCTTTGACAGATTTTGAAAACAGGTATCCGTCACCGTTTGTTTTAGAAAATGCTATGTTTTGGGCACAGTTAAGCCCTTTGTCTGCCACATGTATAGTCTTTCCAGTAATGTTATTTTGTTTTTTTAAATGGTTGATTACATCTCTAAGGACGGGTTTTTCGGATTCATTACCTGGGTACATCTTCATTCCAATAGGGATTTGATGACTGTCTAGTAAAAGACCAAGTCCTACAATGGGAGATTTTTGGTTTTCTTTACTTGGACCTTTTTTTCTAAAATCATCTTCTCTGTCAATTTCAAAATAGAAGTTTGTACAGTCAAAATAGGTTTTTGAAGTATCAACACCATACACGCCTTCAACTTGCGCAGTAAATAATTCTATAAATTTTTCGTAGTTACTGCCAAGAAAAGACAAACCCTCAAGAAGCTGATCATAGGAGTAATCATAAGGATGAAAAAGATTAGGTAATACCTCATGAAATGTTCTATTCTTGCAACACGGATTAACACTTCTGGCATATACAAGAGACGAGAGTAACTCATAAAGATCATATTTGAAGTCATTTGTGAGTTTGAAATAGTCAACATATTTTTTGATATTCAGTCTATCTAATATACTTTTTAACAGGAAATAGCCAAGATAAAGAATAGGAGACTTATCAGATATTTTTCTAATACCATCTTCATTTTTAATTTTATTAAGATCGTCAACTTCTTTCTGAAAATGAGCAATGGGATTTTCAATACCATTTTTCAAATGGGTCTCAATTGATCCTAAAGATTTATAGCACTTATGAGCAGTACCCTTCTTTGTTTATGGCATAATAAAAGTGCAGAGAGTAGCCGCCTAAAAGTGCAGAGCTAAAAAGCTAAAAAAGACACTTGCCAACACCCCAAATAACCCTTATCGTTTAATTTGGGAGAATACAACGAGGGGGAATGAAAGGAATGTTGAAAGTGCCTCAACAAGAGTATATCAAATATCTTAGAGAATTTGAAGATTTAAGTATATCAGAGATTAAAGAAAATTTAGGTGTTAACTGGAGAACTGCTAAAAAGTATGCAGATAAGGATAACTGGAATAAACCATTGGTTAGAGCAAGCCGGGTATCGCCTGTAATGGATGATTACAAGGACATTGTAGACACTTGGCTATCGGATGACCAGCTCATATCTAAAAAGCAACGAAGTGTAACCCATTCACAATTTGCTAAAATGCTTCCAAAGGAATTAAGGGACTATATTTGTATAGAGGACATGGATAATAGAAGAGAGCGAATAGCAGCCTGTATTAGTTGGCTTCAAGTATATAAAATCAATGAAATAAATGAGTGCTTAGAAAGGTTTAAAGATAATTCAACTGTATCCATGATTACATCAATGTTGCATATAATGAATGGACATAGCTATAGCTATAGAAATGATTTGGATGAAAAGTACACCCCAAAGGAGATCAAAGGATCAGAAACTAGTCTTAACAAATATGATCTTCTTTCAAAGGCAGGTGTAATAAATGGATAATGCTTCAATACAAGACTTATGTAAGCAGCTAAAAATTGCATATATTAACGATATAATAGCAGCTTCAGATACTAATCTTAAAGAGTATGCCTACAAATTATTCAGTTCAGAGATTGAAGGGAGAAAAAGGGCGAGGCTTGGTAAGCTTTTGAAGGATTCAAATATCCCACAGATAAAAACCTTTGAAGGTTATCGATTTGAGGAAATACTCTTTCCATCAATATGCAATAAGGAAAGGCTATTATCTCTCGAATGGGTTAGTAAAAAAGAAAACGTAATTATGATAGGAAACGTAGGTACTGGGAAGTCACATATGGCAGGAGCCCTTGCAGTAGAAGCCTGCAGAAAAGGTTTGAGCGTACAGTTCTTTAGAGTATCAGAGCTCGTAGAAACATTAAAGGATAAATTTAAGCAAGGGAATATAAGCGATTTAAAAGTATATTGAAAAAGAAAGATATTATCATTTTAGATGAGGTCGGGTATGTTCCCTTTGACCAAGTAGGCTCAGAACTACTGTTTAATATAGTGGCGGATTGTTATGAGAGGCAGAGCGTTATAGTTACAACAAATTTAGAATTTGGACAATGGACATCAATATTTGGAGACACAAAGCTAACAGCAGCGCTAGTTGACAGGCTTGTACATCATGCCAATATTATATCATTCCCTGGAGATAGCAATAGATTGGCAGAAGCATTGAGGAAGAAATAGAGTGAAAATGAAGGCAAGTGTCCTATGCGCAAATAGGAAGCTACACTATGCATTTTGTGCTTGCAAAACACACCCTTCTTATCATTGTTATAGAAACTCTCATATATAGCGAGATAAGTCCTGTTTTTAAGTGTTGTTTTTTTGAGAAAATAAGCCATAAACACCTCCAAAAAATTTGCACCATTAACACCATTATTATATCCACGGTTCTGCAGCTAATTTTATATTGATATAACCCGAACTCATTGGTTTTGCTGATGATATCGGGTATTTTTAT